>JAEEGL012835443.1_pt1 | contig 45751 bp, 52 predicted proteins | sample 9134231 | NCBI WGS metagenome assembly JAEEGL01 (sample SAMN16246548, study PRJNA631951) | gut metagenome | biome: gut microbiome; feature: rumen; material: fiber-attached | host: Bos | place: Iran: Karaj | collected 2018-10 | reverse complement strand
CATTTAATTCTATATAAATAACATTACTATTATCATTTTCATTATTATATTCTTTTGTTTGTAAAAAAAATAATTTGTTATTATCTATATTTAATTCTTTAATGCATGAATAGTACTTTATTTTCTTTTTATCTAATACTTTGATTAGTTCTTTTTCTAAATCATTAAATTCTCCACAATTAAATATAACTTTTTCTACTTTAAAATTATTTACTAAATTAATAGCTTCTCCCATATGATCGTAATCGCCATGTGTTAGAATTAGATAATTGATGCTAGGAATACCTTTGCTTTTTAGATATGGGATTGTTTTTTTTAAGGATAAATTATAATTACTTCCTGTAATGCCTCCGGTATCAATTAAGATATTACTTTTGTTAAAGGGCATTTTTATGACGGTTGAATCTCCTTGTCCAACATCTAAATAAGTAATTATATAATTACTATTAAAATAGATACTATTTTTATAAATAATTAATGTTGGAAAAATAATTAGTAGTTTGTTATTAAATAAAAACATAAAGATAATGATATAAAGAATTATTATAAAAAGAATACTGGGTTTAGGAAAAGAAATAATTCCTATTTGATATTTAGAAATAAATAACGATATTGCCTCTACTACTGTTACAAATGCATTTGTAAGATAACTAATTTTTGGAATTATAAAAGTGATTAATGTTAGTGGGAAAATTATACTACTTATTAATGGAATGTATATAATATTTAAAAAAATAGATAAAATGTTTATTTGATAAAAATAATACAAGCTAATCGGAATCGACACCATAAATGCAAGGTAAGAAATATATAGTAATTTAAAATATTTATTTTTTATTTTCTTTATTTTATATGAAAATAAAACTAAGGAAAAAGAAATAATATATGAATATTCAAATGACATATGATAAATAAGAAAGGGATTGATAATTAATAAGATTATTAAAACAAGACACATAATATTTATTTTAGGTATTTTTAAATTAAATATTTTGTTCATGGCAAATAAAATGTACATAACTAAACTTCTTAATACTGATGGAGTTAATCCGACTAATGACGAATAGAAAAATAGAAATAAAATAATGATACTATAATTAAAATAATTATTATATGAAATGTGTTTCAAGATATATAAAAATATACCCACAAATAAACTAATATGCATTCCTGAAACGCAAAATAAATGAGAAACACCATTAGTTTGATAGCTAGTTATAATTTCTTCGTCTAAGAAAGAATTATCTCCCAAGATAAATAGTTTTAAGTAATTACCAGATATTGGTACATTGTCTATCCTCTTTAATGCTTTTTCTTTGAGATAAATGATTACGTTTGTATTATTCGCTATTTTCTTTATGCTATCGGCTTTAATAATATAATATATACCATTATTGTATAGGTAATTAGAATAGTTAAATGTGTTAGGAATGGTATTATTATGGGGAACTGATAATGTACCCGTAACATAGATAGTATCACCTAGTTTTATATTTTGAATTTCTTTATATGTTTCAACAATTAACTTTTCTTTGGCTTTTATGTAAATGATTGTTTTATCATTTCTTATTTTAATTCTATAAACAATGCCAGTAAAAGATTTTTCATTATAATTATAATAATTGCTCTTTTTATCTACTAATTGAGTATAGAGTATTACTATAAACAAGAAGAAAAGTGTAATTACTTTTAATAAATATCTATGCTGTAATATATGCTTTAATCTCTTCATATAATTTGCTACCAATGCCATCAACATTTTGAATATCTTCAATTTTTTTGAAACTACCAAAGGTATTTCTATAATTGATGATTGCTTTAGCTTTGGCTTCACCAATACCAGGAATTGTTTTTAATTCATCGATAGAAGCGGTATTAATATTAATTAATTTTGTACCAATTGTATCAGTTATCTCATTGTTGATACAACCATCATTTTTGATATTTGGACATACACATTCTTGTTCAACTACTTTTACTACAGTATCTACAACATTTGAGTTTTTTACTTCTTCTTTGGTATAAATTATTATTACCATTTCATTTGTTACTTTTTTAGCAAGATTGGTTACCGATGTATCAGCATCTTCTGTTAAGCCTCCAGCTAAACGAATAATATCACTGACATTATCGGTACAATTTGTAGTATAAACGCCAGGATTATTAACAGCTCCTTTAATATCAATCATACAGGTTGTTAAATCATCTTCATGGGTTTTAGTATTAATTATTTCTTCATCGGTTACAATTTCATCTTTATTTTCTTTTAATTTTATTTTGATAATTACTAATGCCAAGGAAAAAATAACGATAACTACTAGAAGTAATATTTGATAGTATTTTCTTTTTATGTTCATCTTGTCACCTATCTACCCTTTCATTAATAATATTCGACAAAAAATGACCATTTTCTTTTTTTGAAAAAAATTAGGTCAATGTTGATAATAATTTAGGCTAAAAGGAAAATAATAGTTAACAAAAAAAGAAGTTATTCTTTATTTAACTTCTTTTTCTCTATTGCTTTGTGATATACTTGCAAAACTCTTGAGGCAAATACTTCTTTAGAATAACTATAAGTACTATTTTTAGCATTCATACTTATTGTTTTATATAAATCTTTATCATAAATTAAATCTAATATATGTTTTTTAAATTCTTCTTTGGTATTAAATAGGTACCCGTTATAGTTATTTTGAATCATTTCTCTAAAACTTTTGTCATTGATGCATACGACTGGCAATGAAGTTGCCAAGCCCTCAATAATTGTTAATCCTTGGGTCTCAGTTGTTGAATAAGAAACCATAATATCAAATGTATTATAGTAAGCAGGCATATCATTATATTCAACTAAACCGGCAAAAATCACGTTACCGTCTAAATTCATTTCTTTTACCATGTGTTTTAAATCATTTAGTATTGGCCCATCACCAATTAACATAAATTTAATTTTATTATTTATTTTAATTAAATCTGGCATATTTTTAATTATCTTGTCAAAACTTTTTTCGGGTGCAACTCGGCCAACTGAGCCGATAATAAAGTCATCATCCTTTATTTTATATTTATCCTTTATTTCTTTGACTTTTTTCTTCATTGTTGGAGTTAATGCAAATCTTTTGATATCAACGCCTGTGGGAATTACTGTCATATCTCTATTAATGTCATAACGTTCATTAAACATTTTTTTTATTTTATCAGTTGGAACAATTAATTCGTCGCATCTTTTTTCACAAAACTTTTTAGTTAATTTAATAACGGCTTTTTTAGCTAAATTATCAAAATGGCCATGAGTTACATAGCCTGTATAATCTTCATATAAGGTATGATATGTTCTCACAATTGGAATGTTTAATTTTTTAGCAACCATTCTAGCAAAAATATCTATTGATAATTCAGTTTGAGTATGAATAATATCTAAATGCCATTCGTTTTCAATAATTTTCATAGCTCTTCTAGAATATATTTCAGCGACTCTTATTTCATAAAATCCCGGTTTAAATCCAGGAATCCAAATAATTCCTTCTTTCTTGTCATATGAATATTTCTTGCTAGGGGCCACAATAAATACTTTGTGTCCCATGTTTTCTAGGGCCTTCTTTAGCATTTCAATACTCGTTGATACTCCAGATATATGAGGATAATAGCTATCCGTAAATATTCCAATTCTCATATATACCTCCTACATGTGTATATAAGTATATAATAAAATAAATTTATTTTCAAATGTTATTCTCTAATTTGACATTATATTATTTAAAAATCGTAGGCAGTTATCATTCCTATATGCAAAATGATTAAATATAATATATTGAAAGGAGTATCAATATATGTACGGATATGGTTGTGGAAATGGCTACTATGGCGGATATGGTTATGGTGGCGGAGAATGGATTTGGATTTTAATAATTATTTTTATAATTTTCTTCTTATTCTGGGGTACAGGAAATAATAATTGTCCAAATCGTCCTTCAAGATAATTTTTAGATAAATTTAAAAGCAAATACGTTGTGTATTTGCTCTTTTAACATGATTCATCACAAATATTAATAAAGAAATCATCAAATTGTTTTTCTTCATCGTTTAATATTTCTTGTGTTAATTCATCGCGTGATCCTACTTGAAGCTCTGATATACCAGTGACTGATCTTACTGCTTTACCTTTGGCAATATAGACAAATAGTGGTATATAGATACGTTTTTCTTCAATATCTAATTTTGAACCGCCATTTTTATTGGCTGCATATGTATAATCTGGTAAAAATTCATGAAGATATGTTAATAATTTGAAGTATTCTTCAGTACCATCAATAGTTTTTGTGACATTATTATTATCATCCAAGGTATATTTATCTCTTAAAATTTCATTACCTGCTTCATCCCAAATATCAACATAATATATTTCTTCAATACCATTATTATTAGCTACTTCGGTAGCTTTTTCAATTACACTACGACACCATGGACATAGGGTTGAACCAAAGTAAACATAAAACTCATCACCATTTTCAATTTTTTCAATTACTTCTTTGGCATTACTTTTTATAAATGGATTGTTCTTTGAAATAGATACTGTTCTATGTACTTTACCATTTTTATTAACTATGCCATTTATTGATTCATAATTATCTTTAAAATAACTAGCATCTTTATTTGTACAGGCTGTTAAACCGAATAACATAAAGCAGATAAAAGCAGATAAAACGATTTTTTTATATGTCATATAAGCCTATTTCTTAGTCGCTTTTTTAGTTTTTGTGGGTGCTTTTGTTTTTGGTTTTTCAACTACTGGTTTAGCAGTTTTAGATTCAATTATTTGATCTAATTTTACACCAATTTCTTTAAATTTCATATTAGTATAAACAATAAGAATAATAGCAGCCAAAGCAATAAAAGCAACATTTAATATTAATACTTTGTTGATATCAGTGTCAGTACTTGTTGATTTCTTAGGATGTTTTTTCATTTCAGTAAAGACATCGTAACGATCTTTTTTCTTGGTTTCATAAAGTGTCTTTATAGCACTTTTAATACCTTCATCATATTCACTAGCATATCCAGCAAATACTTGGTCTCCAATAACAATATATGGAACACCACCAGCAGGATTATCTAAATAATTGGATACTTCTTCCATTAATGCAGCATTATCTGCATCGTTCCAAACTTCGTAACTTTCTAATGTAAAGTATTGTCCGTATTCTTCTGTAATACTATTCATAAATTCTAAGAATGCATGACAGTATCCACAACCCTTTCCACGGAATAAATAAATAGTTATGGCATCTTTGTTAGGATTGTATTCTTTAAATGCCTCCTCAATGCCATCATCAGCTAGAGTTTCTTTTAGATTCATAGTATTATACGTTTTAGCATAGACACTAACTGGTAATGCAAATAAACCTATTAGTAGGACTAAAAATAATTTAATTTTGTTTTTCATAATTCCTCCTTCAGTAAAACATAATTATTTTTTTACCTGTTAAAATTATATCACAAATAAGCTGCGATGTAAATTAAAAAAGCCACTAAATAGTGGCTTTTTGCTTAAAAAATGGTGACCCGTATGGGATTTGAACCCATGAATGTAGCCTTGAGAGGGCTATGTGTTAACCATTTCACCAACGGGCCATAAGGGGAATTATTCCCCTATTATTTTATTAATTCTTGATTTTATTCTTTCTATGCTAAATAATTTCATAATTTCATATAGATCTGGAGTCATACTACTGCTTGTTAAGGCGACTCTAATAACTGTTGATATATCAGCAACACTACCTTTATAATTATCTGGATTTTCTTTATAATCTTTCATGTTAGAAGCATAACCTAATTCATCAGATAATTCTTTGATTTTATTAAACCAAGTTTCTTTGTCGTCTGTTTCATTATAATATTTATTTAAATATAATTCAAGAATTTTTTTGATTTCAGTTTTATCAGTAATACTACCCCAATCATAGGTAACATCATGGAATAGTTCATCATACATATACCAAATATGTTTTTTAATACTAGACCAAGATTCATAATCTTTTCTTGGCTTCTTTTGATATCTTTCAATACTGAAAATACTGATTGTATAATCTTTGTATTTATTTAATAAATTGTAAAAATCTAAATCATATTCTTTTGACCAAGCCAAAACGTTATCATATACTTCTTCAGCTTTTAAATAACTAATATAATTTCTTGAAATGTTGATTAATTTTTCTAAGTCAAATAATGAACCACTGGCTGATATTTTTTTGAAATCAAATTTAAAATCATCGATTGATTTATCTTTATTTTGGTCATACCACTGTTCAAAGTTGGTATTAGCAATCGTCATTAAATATAGGTGTACAGCTTCAACCGGAATACCTAATTCGGCATAATAACTCATAGCTGCTTCAGGGTCTTTTCTTTTTGATAATTTCCTTTTGATATCACCATCTTGTTTCATGATTGGTGATAGATGAGCATATTTAGGTGGCTCGAAACCGAATACTTTAAATAATTGAACGTGTATTGGCAAACTTGATACCCATTCGTCACCCCTAGTTATATGAGTTGTTCTCATTAAATGATCATCAACTAAATGCGCGAAATGATATGTAGGTAAGCCATCAGATTTCATAATAACGATATCTAAGTCATTTTCAGGGAATTCTATTTTTCCTTTAACTAAATCGTTAACAACAATTTTGTGTTCAAAGTTACCTGGTGATTTTAATCTAATAATAAATTTTTCACCATTTTTGATACGATTGTAAGCATCTTCTAATTTTAATTGACGACATACGGCATATCTTCCATAGTATCCAATTCTTGATTTGGTTGCTTCCTGCATTTTACGGGTTTCTTCAATTTGCTCCTCAGTACAAAAACATGGATAAGCAAGACCAAGTTCTAATAGATGCTTAATAAAAGCATGGTAGATTTCTTTTCTTTCACTTTGGATATATGGCCCATAATTACCAATGGACTCTGTTCTAGACAAAGCGCCTTCATCGATATTGATTTTAAAATCTTTTAAATCTTTAACAATGCCTTCGATACCATTTTCTACTTCCCTTTTTTGATCGGTATCTTCAATTCTTAAATAAAATACGCCACCAGTATCTTTCGCTGCTTTGTTTGAAATAAATGATGCAAGTAAACTTCCCATATGCACAAAGCCGGTTGGGCTTGGGGCAAATCTTGTAACCATGGCACCTTCTGGTAAATTCCTTTCAGGGTACATTTTTTCATAGTCAGCAACTGTTTTATCGATATTTGGGAAAATTAGATCTGCTAAATCTTTATATGTCACGAGTATCACTCCTTTTATTTAATTGGTTGCCCCTACTAGATTCGAACTAGTGATCATGGAGTCAGAGTCCAATGCCTTACCGCTTGGCTAAGGGGCATTAACAAGTTAGATTATAGCATAAAACTTATGAAAAAAAAAGACTTTCGTCTTTTAAAATATAAAATATTTTACTAAGATAACAATTGCGAAGATTACTCTATATACGGCGAATATTGAGAAATCGTGTTTCTTAATATAAGATAATAAGAACTTAATTGATAGTAAGCCAACAATAAACGATACGACTACTCCAACAGCGACATCTACGCTAAATGTTAATTTTGGTATTTTTAGAATAGCCGCTCCAGCAATTATTGGAACTGATAATAAGAATGTAAATTTAGTGGCAGCATTTTTTGATAAGCCCAATAATCTTGCGGCAAGAATGGTAGTACCGCTTCTTGAAAAGCCTGGAAAAATAGCTAAGGCTTGAGAAAAGCCAATGATAATTGCCTGTTTTAATGTAATATGTTTAAAATCTGTTTCTATTTTATAATGTTTATCGGCCCAACGATCGCCCAAGAAAATTAAAACACCCATAACTGCTAATAAAATAGCGATTGGCCAAATCATTGGTCTTAATTTATCTTCGATAAGATCACCTAATAATACACCAAATAATGCACCAGGAATAGTTGCAATAACTAAATACCAAAACATACGATTATTAAATGATTTCTTCCCTTTTGTTACTCTTTTTACAGCGCCTACAAATAGTTCCCACCAATCTCTAAAGAAAACTACTAAAACTGCTAAAAGAGTTCCAACATGTAAGGCAATATCAAATGCCATAGAATGTTCTTCCCAGCCTAGTAAGTATGGGACTAAAATTAGATGAGCAGATGATGATATTGGAAGGAATTCGCCAATTCCTTGTACAATACCTAAAACAACTGCTTTGATGATTTGCATCATCATAATATCACTTCCTTAATTAATTATATTATTTTGTTTCAACAAATTCTAACAAGCCAATAAACATATTTATAAATTTTGGTTCTAATTTCTTTTTTCTTAATTTTCTTAAACCAATTCGTTTTTTGTTAATTGGCAAGTCACTAAATATTATAGCATCAATTTCTTCTTTTAGAATAGTATTTATTTCTAAATCATCTAAAATACCTTCAATTTCTTCGTTGATAACACTAATGGTTTCAATTTCAAGGCTTTTACCAATTATTTCTACTTCGATTGGTTCATAAGTATTAACTTCATTTAATTTTATTAATAAATCATTCTTTTCAATTTCAAATGGATGTTCATTTACGGTACCATGCATTTTAATATAAACTTTATCAGGACTTTTCATATTTCTAAAACGTAGTTGATAGTTTCTAGTTGGAACATTTAGATTTCCTTCTTTACGAGTAATGGCAAAATGATAACCATTTTCAACTTTATCGAGATTCATTTTTGTAATTAAATAATTTCTACCAATAGTTTTATTGATACCATCATCTTCATATAATTCGTAGTTACCATATAAACCATTTTCTGCCGGAAAGATTTCAATTTCCATATTAACTGGTAAGTTAGTATCTGTATCTAGCGACATTGGAATAATTGATCCTTCTTTAATAAAGATTGGATAATCCTCTTCTTTATAGAAACCAACATAATAACGATTACCAACAAATTTTTTACCGGTTTGATAATCATACCAAATACCATTCGGAATAAATACTCTTTGAACAACACGATTCATTTCGGTATTTTTCTTTTTAATAATTGGGCTTATCATAATTCTACTACCAAAGAAATATTGATTTACATAGTTCGGTTCATCATATATTTTTGGATATTTATAATATAGTGGTTGAACTAATGGTACACCAAAGCGATGATATAAATAACTCTCACTATAAATATATGGTACTAGTTTATTTCTTAACTGCATATATTCTCTAATAACATTTAGAATTAATGGATTCCATTTCCATGGTTCTCTTTTATAATATTTTCCAGTATCACCAGCTAATAAGAAAATGGAACTAAATACTCCAAATTGGATATATCTTATAAACAATTCATCATCTTCAATACCACTATAGTATCCGCCAATAGCATTGGCAAGCCAACAAACACCCATGTTTGCAGCACTATTGTTATACGTTGGTAATACTTTTAAAGTGTCCCAACTAACTTTTGTTTTTCCGGTATAAATGACTGGATAACGATGTGGTGCAATGCCTGGATTACGAGATAAAATTACACCTCTTTCATTCATATTAGCAATGACATAATGATAATGATTTAAAAGAAATAAACCTAATTTGTCATTTTGATTGTAATAATCAATATTGAATATTTTAATGCCACTGCCAAGCAAAGTATTAACAATTAAGTTTAAGTATACAGATATGGTATTATTGTTTAATGGAATTAAACTGATACCATTTTTATTTGGTGTTATATATTGGGACATAGCCATATACATTGGATCATTAGGTAATATAGGCAATGTTGGATTAATAGTTAAACCAAATATTTCTTTTTTGCTATGATAATAATTATTTATCATGCGAGGATCAAATAAGCTTTGATCATAGGTATAGTTTTCCGCGTTATTGTGCCATTTGTCCCCAAGTAGAAAAATTGATATTGGAATTTTATTATCACTAAATTTCTTGATAGTATCATCGATTGTATTCATATTGTAAACATCGTTTTTATACCACCAGCAGCCTAGAGCATACCTTGGAATCATTGGTGGATAGCCAGTTAAGGTAAAATAATCTTGTAAACACAATCCTAAGTCAGTACGATATGCAAATAGATACAAGTCGGTAGTGGCATTTCTTGGAATAAATGTATCTTTTTCAATAACAAAATTTTGAGAATCATCTAATAAAACAAAACCATCTAGGGAATATAATCCTTTGCCTAGTTTTAAGTTATTGTTTAAATCATCCAAAGAATATGTAATACTACCAATATTTCTAATTTCTTTATGATTAGGATACCATTCTTTATCGGTACCATTAATAACTACTTTAATATTATTGCCAGTAATTGGGCTTTCTTTTATATATGTTAAGGTAAAATACTCTGTTTTGATAGTTATTGATAATTCATCATCTAATCTACTGAAATTACAATCGCCAAATGTTCTATTTACAACGAGTGATGTAGCTCTATCTTCAAAGACACCATCTTTATTGTATTCGATTCTAATAAGACGTGGTGATAAAACAGTAAAACGATAATTATTTCCTTTAATAATATAGCGATTATTGGGAATTAATTTTTTACTGTCTTTAACAAAATAAGAACATAAATTTGGCATATCACATCACCCTTTATTCCAATATAATTATATCATAAGTTAAAAAAAAAGAAAACACAAAATGTTTTCTTTATTTTATAACTATTCTTGTAGTAATGTCATTATCTTGGATATCATTAGTTGTCTTATAACCAAATACTTTGTTACGAACAATCCAAGTATTATTACTATCAATATTGTTTGAAAGATCATACCAATTAAATGTTTCTTTGGTAGCATCTCCAAGAATGAATGTTCCCTCTTGATACATATCATAATCATCGGTGCCAACTGGAACGTCAGCAAAGTGTGAACCATTTAAATTCAAAGTGCCATCATTACTGATATTACCCATTGTATATTCGTAAGCTCCACCAGACATATCAAAGACACCATAAATATTACCAGTTGTGGTATCACCTTTTTCATTACCTGAAATATAGCTATCATTAGTTCCATATTCTTCACAAACATTATTTTTACATAATCCATATTTAGAATGTGACAAGTAAGCAATTGCTCCCCATTCGGTATTTTTAATAACATGATAATCACCGGTTGTGTTGCTTGTTTTCAATGATGTATAGTATGATGACAAGTATGTATTGCGCATACTCTCCATTCCTTGTTTGCTGCGATTATTTTCGGAAACTTCATATTTACTTACCCAAAAACCTGTTAATTCTTTAGTTAATGTTGAAAAGGCTGGATGAGTATAATATTTACCATTGTCGTTTGCAACGACTGGGATAGTTTTATCAATATTACTATAACAATTTTTATCACAATAAATTGTGCCAGAACTTGTATCAAGTGTTTCAAAGGAAATGTCTATTCCATGGTGATATGCATCATAACTATCAATGTTAGCTTCACCTAAAACATTCCATACACGATATTTAAAGCGAGGAATCCAAACATACTGACTATTTATATGACTATCAATAACAACTGTACCTAGGTCGCTTGACAAATAGTATTCCTTTAATGTCATTGGAGTAAACTCATTATAACCATATAATAGGTTTTGATAGATAATACTAAAACTTGAGCGATAATTGCTAGCCATTTCGTTATCTGATAGTATGCGATTATAAAACAATACATCGCCTACAGTAATTGGAGATATTTCTTTAAATGCGCTATCAGTACCTAACTTAAATGATGAGGATGAGTCAACGCTGCCACTGATTTCACTTGTATTTAATTTATCACCATTAGCATAAAATGATATGTTCTTACCATCATATGTATAACCAATAATATACCAATTTCCTGGTTCAATATTAAATGTTTCAGATGTTACCGTATTACCTTTTAACTTAAAGATAAATGTCTTATTAGTAGGATTATAGTAGTATGACATTTTATCATTAGAAATGATATATACATTATCTTTTATGCTATTAAATTTAACTCTAAAGACATTACTAATACTACTATAATCATAATTTGAAATATTTAAATCCAAGTAATTATCTTCGATAATGATATTGCCATTGTCAACATTTAAATTGTCAATCTTAATATTATGGCGACCAGTTAAGTCATATATTTGTTTATCACTATCATTAATAGTTATGACATTAGCCCATTTGCCAAGTTCATAATTATACCACTCATGAGTGCTAGCAGTATTACTTCTATCAGCTATATGCCATTTATTTGATACTTTATCATAATATACTGGTATCATATCATTATTTAATTTTGGATGGTTAGCCCCGCTAGAATCTAATGTTTTATAGACGCTTTTTCCGGTTGCAGTAATCTTTGCATTAAAACTTTTTCCAAGTTCACTATTAGGAGCAGAAGTATCTAACCAAATATTTATTTTATATGTTATTTCTTCATTTGGATAAATGATAATATTACTATCCAAAATACAATTAGTACTATATAATGTATGTGGTAAATAATCATTTACTTTTACTTTAATATATTTATAATCAATGCTTTTTTCATTTTCATCAGAAAGCATTTTTAAATCAAATAAATATGCTAATGAACCAGTATTTTTAATTGTTAGATTATAAGTTTTATTATTTATGGCATCGCTATCTCTAGTTGGAAGCATTTCTTCTAATTTTATTGGTTCATCAGTTACAAATTCTAAATCCAACAAACCAGTATTATAATTAAATTCATTTGTTTCATCAGACTTTAGGAATAGTGAATATGTGGTTTCACTTAATGATACAAACAAGAATAAAACAGCTAAAGCGACAACGTAAGTCTTTTTAGTTTTCAAAAATTCTATCATAAGTTCACCTCACATTCATTATTTTTTATTTATTATTCTTTTTCTTCTTCGGTCCAAGCATATACTCTAACTGTACCATAGAAATATTTATCTTGTTCGCTATTAGGTATGGTATCGTAATCAGTCCATAACATGATACTTACTTTTTCACTGGCATAAGCATCTAAACTTCTTTCAATAAGAATATAATTTGTTCCTTTGACATTTAATTGCTTAGAAACATAATCTTCTTTCCAAACTTTATCAGTTAATTTAGATGGATCAACATATTTATTGCCAGCTGATATTTGATAACGTAAATATTCTGGATTAACAGTTGTTTTTTGTGATTGTTCTATGACAACACGATAAGTTATTTTTTCATTTGTGCTATTAGCAATAGTAAATCCATCTGGAGTGTTATCAATATCAATATCTTTAATTTCTTTGATATTGCCATCTTTGTCAAATACTACTTTATCTTTTGGAACAATTGCAATGTATTCATCAGTTTTAACAACTGCTGTTTCTTCAAATATTTGAATGTGTTCCTTGTTAGTATCAACTTCACTACTTAATTTTTCATAATCGTTTCCTACACTGCTAATATTACCATCTTGATATTTGATATTACTGTTTTCAGGAACATATAACGTTTCACCATTATATTTGATAACTGCGCTACCATTTGTGTAATATGTTATGTTTCCATCTTTCTTACTTTCAGTAACATAAATACTATCGACTATTTCATAAAGTTTTTTATCTTTGATAACAATACTATTACTTTTTCTAACACTAATTGTGTTTGCTCCATCACGAATGATAGCTCCACCATCGGTATAGTAATCAATTGTATATCCATCATCTAATTTATCAGTTTTATATATTTTGGCTTGATTATTATTTTTAAATGTTACATTGGTACTGGTAATATTTAAATCACTTTCATTTCTAACTAAGTAACTAGTACCATCTTTAACTATTTCAATTGTTCCATCATAATAATAATATAGTTTATTATTTCCTATAGTTTTGGTATCTTTTAGATAGTTTACTTTATTATCAGAAATATAATTATCTTTGATATCAGTTGCTTTACGTACAAACATATCCATTTTGGAATTAATTACTTCAGCAGATCCATCGCTAAAATAATTAACTGTTCCCCAAGGATATTTTTTAGTATCCTTAATATATACATTTGATGTATCCGCCTTTGATGAGATAACACCATCGTCATCAATACCATATTTACCATTGTCTAAAGGATTAATTCTTGTAGCACGTCCAACATCTTTTAAGATCATCATAGCAGTTCCATCGCTATAATATTTAATAGTAAATTTATCGTGTTCTACTTTCTTTACAAGTAAAACTTCACCATGATTTTTAAATTTTTGGTTATTTAAGAATTTTTCTTTAGCGCTAGCATCAGTCAAGGCATTATTGCCAGCTGTTATTTCATAATCAGTCAAGGAAATATCAATTGTAGTTTCTTTGATATTAGGAATACCATTAACATTTAAATTCTTTATAAGTAACATTATACTAACGCCAAGAATTGTAAGTGAAAGAATTAGAAATGTTAAAAAGATTAACAAACTATGACGACGCCAAAAAAGAACTAGTGCAGATTGTTTTTCTTCTAAGACTATTTGTTCTTCTTTTTTATTTAATTCAACGACTTCAACTTTTTTTCTTGGCATAAGAATCATCCTACTCTTTTATTAGTTTTGTTTTTTGTCCTAAACGTTTGAAAATCTTCATAATGTCATATGATAAGATTGCCAAACATGGAATAAGAACAAAAATTATTAGTCCACCTTTACTTGCTAAAATATCTTGAATATAGCCCAATTTAGGTATTTTTAAAATTACTTTCCCTAAAATATAATCATTTGATACCGGAGTGCCATCAGCAACGTTATTATTGTCACCTTGAGTACGGTATTTATATACTCCTTGTGTCTCATCATAAATTTTTTCAATGATACGGTGAGTTACTGAAATGCCGCCAAATCTTGGATCTGGAGAAATAAAAGTAATAATATCTCCAATTTCTAGTCTATCTTCGGCAATCTTTTTAGTTACAACGACATCTTTTATTTCAATCGTCGGTAACATACTGCCTGATAAAACGACATATGCATTAAATGCTGGAGCAGTGTAATCACCTTTGGCTGCTCTTATTTTTATATCAGCAATATAGAGTAATAGCGTTCCACCAATAAGCATAAGAAAAATAAATATCGAATAAGATATAACACTTACGAAATATCTAAAGATATTCTCTTTTTCACGAATTACTTTTACTTTGTAGTGCTTAACGCCAAATATATTATCAATCTGATTATCTAAAGCTATATTTGCATTCATAAAGACACTCCCTTATTCTCATTAAATATTATAACTTATATTTTATAAAAAGACAAGTCAATATCAAAAAAAAATAATATTTAAATAAAATTAAATATTATTCCACAAATACTAGCGATAAACACTAGGAGTAATAAAATTAAAAGATTTTCTTTAATGTTTTTATTTTGTTTAAATAAAACCAATATGCCTACTCCTGATGCTGATAATAAACCGGCTATGGCACTACCCAAGGTAACGATCTTATCAAGATATAATTCAGTAATAATAACACTGCTAGCACAATTTGGTATCAAACCGATTAAACTAGTTATTACCGGCGATAGTACTTTGTTGCTAACGGCAAAATGGCTAATTGTTTCTTCATCAATAATGGTATTTAAAATAATGTTAATAATTAAAATAAAGAAGGCAATTTTTAGGGTGTGAATTAAGCTTGATTTAATAATACCATCTTCACAGTGGCAATGATCTTCTTCACATAGATGTTTAATATCATCTTTTTCTTTTTTTCGATATATAAGATCAATAATGAATCCAAATAATAGACCCAATAAAAATTTTATTAATAAAATTTTTAAAATAATTGGTAATTCTGTTTTATGAGAAAGCATTATAGGTAACATCTCATCAGATGTCGATAAATATATGGCCATTAAAGTACCTAATGTTATGACTCTAGCGGCATATAAGTTAGATGCTAATGCAGAAAAACCACATTGAGGTATAATTCCTAATGTAGCACCAATAACTGGTCCATACTTTTTAGACTCTGTTAATCTCTTTTTATTATTTAATTTGTGTTCGATTAATTCCATTATCAAAAATGATACGAATAAAAACGGAATCAATTTCGAGGCATCGATTAGGGCATCTAATAAGATATCAGCCATAGTACCACTCCTTTTTGACATAGGTATTATACTATAACAAATGTTAGTTGTAAAGAAAAAGAATAGTTAGACTATTCTTTAGATAACTATTTGTTTTGGTAAGAACCACTTAATTGATTTTGTCCTAATTTAACTAATCTCTTAGTGATTTCGCCACCAACTGATCCATTTGCTCTTGAAGTAGCATCTGGTCCTAAGTTAACACCAAATTCGTTAGCTATTTCATATTTCATTCTTTCAATAGCTTGTTTTGCTCCTGGAACAACTAGTTTTTTTGTATTTGAACTATTATTCATCATATTCACCTCCTACAGTAATAGGTTGTGAAGGAATAATAATTTAATACTCTATTTTGGTTGGTAATTTTTACAAATCAAATTGTTTTTGATTTAATTCGATTGTTATTGTTTCCTTATTTTTAACAGCATTATCAATCATCTTGTCATAGTCAACCACTTCTTCCATTAAAATTGCTTTATCTAATTTAGGGTTGATGACTGGATGTTTTGGCAAAAAGATTGTACAACAGTCTTCATATGGAAGAATTGATACATCATAAGTACCTATTTTTTTGGCAATGTCAATTATTTCCAACTTATCTAAACAAGCAACTGGCCTTATTACAGGAACATTAGTTACACTATTAATAACACCCATGCTTGTTAAAGTTTGGCTAGCGACTTGACCTACGGATTCACCATTAATTAATACTAAACAATTTCTTTCGTGCATTACTTTTTCGCTAATCCTGTACATCATTCTTCTCATAATGGTAATCATATATTCAGGATCCATATATTTATAAATGGCTTCTTGAATTTCCGTAAAATTAATTATATGTAATTTAATACTTGCTTGATATGTATTTAAAATGGAAACTAATTTTTTTACTTTTTCTTTGGCAGCAGGTGTTGTATGTGGAGGAGACTCAAAATAGATACATTCTAATTTAATTCCTCTTTTCATAGCCATATAACCAGCAACTGGAGAATCGATACCACCAGATAGCATTAATAACCCTTTACCAGCAATACCAACAGGATAACCGCCAAGACCTGTGATTTCTTTACTATAAATATAGGTGTAATCTTCTCTTATTTCTATTTTTAATAAATAGTCAGGATTGTGAACATCAACTTTGACATTAGGAATGTTTTTTAAGATTAAAGCTCCAATATTTTTAGAAAAATCCATACTTTTTATTGGAAAACTTTTATCTGCCCTATCCGTTTCAACTTTGAATGTTTTAAAATCTACGTTTTTAGCAATTTCTAAAACATTTTTTTCAATATCCTCAATATCAGTTTTAACTTTATAAGCAACAACTATACAGTGAATTCCAAAAATGTTTTTAACAATATTTACTATTTCATCTAAGTCTTTGCTATCACATTCAATAAACATTCTTACTCTATTTTTAATAATTTTTACATTATAGTCACGAAGTAATTCTTTCATTTGTTCATAAATTTTACTAATAAACAAATTACGATTAGCTTTTTTAGTAGTTAATTCCCCATATTTTATTAAGATTATTCTTTCCATAATACACCTTCGTTCAGTTAATCATTATAAGGAAAAAAGATAAAATAGTCAATTTATTTTATCTTTTTATAGTACTTTTTATAATACATCTTTTTAATTATTAAATAACTAGTAGTAGTATAAATAGTGGTCATAATAATGTTTTTTGATAATATGCTAAAAAGAATATTTATAGGATAATTATTATAGTTTGCTAAATTTAAAATAAGAAATGTCAATAGATGATAAATAGTAATTGCTAATAATGTTTTTAAATTGATTGTTAATATATTATTAGGAATATAGTTATTGATTGTTTTAATTACAAAATAAATAATGATAAAAATAAAAATATTTAAAAGAAAGGTATTGGTATAAACAATATCAAACGAGATACCTAAGATAATTAAAATAGTTAAATATTTATTATCATTATCAAAAAAATGATAAATAATAACTAGGGCAATAACTGAATAAATCGTCATCAGATAAGAACTATTAACGATATCGGTATTTAGATAATTAGACATGAGAGCATCCAATAAAAAAGAAATGATGGTATAAATAATTATTAAAATCATTTTTTTACCTCTTTTCTTTTTAAAATAGCCACATAATTTAAATCATCAAAATTAGCAATTGGGGTAACATCAATTATTTTAGCTAAATCATATTCATCAGTTTTAATATTTTTTACTGTACCAATTAAGATACCGCTAGGAAATACACCACCTAATCCAGAGGTATAAACATATTCACCAATAGTTACAGTTTTGGTATTGCTTACGCCTTCTACTTCAAGCAAATTGGTAGTATAATTATAGTTTTTAATTAAGCCATTAACAGAACTTGTACCATCAGTAATAGTAACACTTATTTTATTTACCATATCAGAAGTTGTAAGTAATCTAACGTCACTGGTAAATGTTGTTGTCGATACGACTTTACCAATTAAACCATCGTTATTTACAACAACCATATCCGGTGTCACTCCATTATATGATCCTTTATCAATGGTTATTAAATTATACCAAGCAGGAATATTTCTACTTATGACTGTGGCATTTAAAAATTCATAGTCATTAATGGTATAGTCAATATCTAATTCTTCTTTCATGGCTTTTAATTGCTTACGGAGTTCAATGTTTTCAGCATTTAATGATTCAATTCTTTTAACTTGAGGTAATAATTCTTGATATTTTTTTCTGATATCTATTAGTTCTTCATAATCATCAAATTTATTAATGACATACTTAAAAGGTGCAAAAACTATTTTCTCGGCGCTAGTAATTATATCTTTAATAAATGATTCAGCTTTATTAAGGCTACGATCTGGTTTTAAAGTATAAGAAAAAATTGCCATAAAGAGTATTAATGTGACAATAGTTATTAAAAAGACATTTTTTATAATTCTTTTCTTTTTTCTCATCTTATCACCTTTCATAATACTTATTATTAGCAATTTATAAACAATTATTAATATTAGGAATATATTCGTCTTTATATAGACCAATTATCCCTTGTTTTAGATTATTAATTATTTCTTCATCTTTAACATTAACAAATATTTTTTGTTTGTAATTATAACTATAATGATTATTATTATAACTAATCATTATAAAGTGGTTTTTGTGTTCATCATTTAAGTATAAATTATTGATTTTGACATTATAGTTAGGACAATATTTATTAAATAAATACTTGTAAATTGTGCTTAATTCAACTGGTTTAATTTTGTTTACATCAATTAAGTTAGTCGTTGCTTCAAGAATGGTATAGACGCAATCACTACTAGTATAATCAATGTCTTTTAAAATTTTATCGAGATAATAATCTAAATATTTATTCTTTAAATATTTGATTTTTTTATCTAAGATTTCATCATCATTATAGGTAGCAAAATATCTTGTTTTCATGTTACATAAGATAAATGGAATATCTTCATATAGATCAGTAACCAATGATTGTTTATCAATGGTTAATTTGGTTAAGGCTTGTTTTTTTTCTTCATCAATAAAAATATTTACATCTATATTTAGTCTACGACATAAGTAGTAATATATTTTAGATGCACTAATATCGGTGACAATACCTGTTGACAAACTTCCCCATAGGTTATTGATAGTGCTCATTAATGTTAAATTATATATCTCATTTTTGTTTAAATTAGCATTAATGTCAGCAGAAACACATTTAGCAATAGTAATATAAAGATATCTTGCTTTTTCTAGTTTCTTTAATCCTGTTGGCATCTTCCTTAAAATCATATCAATAATACTTTCGGCTTTAAAGAATTCATCATAACTAACATATGTATATCCTGGGGTTGACTCTACGATATCAGAATACATTAATCCTTCTCCATTTTCCATAAAATATGCAATAACTGCAGGATTAGGATTAGTGATATCTAAGTTAATATATTTAACTTTATCAGTTATTTTTGATAAGTCTTCAACACTATGAACTGGTAATATTTGAGAAGTCTTATTTTTCATATCATCACCTTATTATAATTATATAGCAGTAACGACTCTTTGTAAATTAAGTTTACGTAAAATAGACATAAAAAAAGAAAGTATGTTACTTTCTTGATACGTATTTACCATCTTTTGTAGATACAATAATTTCTTCACCTTGTTCAATGAATAATGGTACTTTAACAAGTAAACCAGTTTCGATGATAGCATCTTTTGTAGCATTAGTTGCCGTATTACCTTTGATAGCTGGCTCTGTTTCAGTTATTACATAGTCAATCTTTTCTGGTAATTCAATACCTAGCATTTCGCCTTCGTAAAAGAAGATCAATACTTCTAGTCCTTCTTTTAAGAATTTCTTTTCATTTTCGATTTGACTAGCTTGTAATTCTACTTGTTCATAAGTATTCATATTCATGAAGGCATATGCGCCACCTGATTCATACAAGAATTGCATTTTTACTTTTTCTACATGGCCTTGTGGTACTTTAATACCCGCACCAAATGTTTGTTCAACGATAGAACCAGTTCTTAGATTTTTTAATTTTGTTTTAACGATGGCTGCACCTTTACCTGGTTTTACGTGTTGGAATTCAAGTACTTGATATAAGTTTCCTTCGTAACTGATAGTCATACCAGTTTTAAAATCATTTACATTTATCATAAAAATCTCACTTTCCTATTACTTCTTTTCTTTATGAGTAGTGTTTTTACGACATTTAGGACAGTATTTATTTAATTCTAGTCTTTCTGTCGTATTTTTTTTATTTTTACTTACGGTATAATTTTGAGTTTTACACTCTTCACAGATTAAAGGTACTAAAACTCTATTTTCATTTTTCTTCGCCATAGCGCACCTCCTTAAAAAACGTCAAATGTATTATAACATACTTTCTTAAAGTAGTACAACTATTTTCTTAATTTAAGGAAAAATATTTGTTAACCATTTTAGCTGATATTCTTTTGGTAATCATACTTTCATATCCAGCATCAGGTAAGCTAATATCTGGGGAAACAACCACAATACTCATTTTAGGATTATCACTTGGAGCATAACCAATGAATGATGAAGTAATTGTTTCGGTATCAACGACACCATCATTATTGGTGTCAATGAAACTTTGACTAGTGCCAGTTTTACCGGCGCTATCATAATAATCGCCCATATATCCACCACCAATACCGGCCGTTATTACTTGATGAAAACCCAGCCTTACTCTATCAATATATTTTTTGTCGACATCAACTTTGCCCATTTTTTCTTTTTCGGCAGCATAAATTAATTCACCTAAGACATCACTATGATTAACAGCTGGGGCATATACTTCTTTTAAGAGATATGGCTTGTATTTAGTACCACCATTGGCCAAGGTACTAATATACTGAGATAGTTGGATTGGAGTATATGTATCATATTGCCCAATTGAGAAATCTAATAAGTGTCCAGGTAATTTAGACTCTCCAGAATAACCTAAGCTTTCAACTGGTAAGTCAATTCCAGTTTTAACACCTAAACCAAATGAGGCATACATTTCACGATATTTATTAAAGGCATCGGGGTCAATTACTAATGGGCCATTATAGCTATAACTACCCTTACCTACCTTAATTGCGGTTTTATATTGATAAACATTAGAAGAATATCTTAAGGCATACAAATCATTAATATCACCCATTGTTCGCCATGAGCATTTTAGTGGTGTATTTTTTATTTTTAAACATTCATCTCTTTGTACACTGCCAATATCGATAGCACCATATTTATAACCAACTAGCATTGAAGCTCCTTTGACAATTGAACCCGGGGTTACTGGTAAGGTAACTACACCTGGAGTATAATCAACTATTTGATATTTGCCATTTTTATTTATGACTTGTTTTCCTGACATTGCTAAGATTTCACCAGTACTAGGGTTTGAGATGACAGCAAAGGAACGATTATAATACTTGGTATTAGGTTCATATTTGGCATTTAGAACTTCTTCAGATAAGACACTTTCTAAATATCTTTGCAAGTCAATATCGATTGTTAAAACAATATCATTACCTCTTTTTCCTTGACGCAATAATTCATAATTATTATTAACTATTTTATATATTGGTTTTGTACCTTTCAAATAGTCTTCGTATTGATACTCCAAATAACTTGTACCAACTCTATCATCCAAGCTATATCCTTTTTTTAGATAGTCATCCATTAATTCTTTAGGAATACCTTGAGTATTTGAAGAAACTGTACCTAAAATAGATTTAAAGGTATCTCCATATAAATATATTCTTTCCCAATCTAATTTTGTATTAAATCCATGTAATGAACTAATATTTTCACTAATCATGGCATATTCTTTTTCGGTAACACCTTCATTTTTAATAATTTTTTCAGTATAAGAATATCCTCTATTCATTAGGTAATAAATATAGGCTGCTTCCAAATCAGTTTCGTTATATATCGATAATTCATCATCAGTAATTCTTTCAAAGATTAAATTTTCAAGATCAACATCATTAATTTTTCTTAAGTTATATTGATTCCATTCATGAATTGTTATTTTCTTTTTACACACTTCTTTATTATTGATACAATAAAATGTTTTTAATCTATAATCACTTAATTTAGAATAATCAACATCAATAAGACTACCAACTAAGTATGCAAGACTAACTTCTTTTTCTTTTGTTATACCATTTTCTTTTTTGTAATAAATTGTTTTTTTAGCTTCATTATCGACAAGTAATTTATAATTCCTATCATAGATTCTTCCTCTGGGTGCACTACTCCCCTCGATAGTTTTTTCAGTTGAAATAACCAGTTTTTCTTTATATTCATCATTATTTAATACTTGAAGGTAAAATAATCTACCAATAATAATTAAGAAAAAAATGATTATAAAGGTAGAAATAAAAAGATATCTTTTTTCAATAATAATATCTAAATTCTTATTTTTATATTTTGTTTTTTTGTTGATAGAACCGCTTAAAGAACGAGTCTTTTTAACTCGTTTATATTTAGTTTTTTGATTGAGATATTTGTGTTTAAAAAGGCTCATAATCAATCATTCCTATCATTATTATTATAGCATATTTCCAAATAATTATCATATGTTTAAGAGGGAGAATATAATGAATAAATTAATAATTTTAAAATATATGGAAAAGTTAACTAAGGAAGATATAAAAAAATATATTGATAAAGAAAAATTAATGATTAATGATGATGAAGTAAATATAATTTATCTGTATTTAAAAAAAGACTCAGAAAAGGTCTTAAATAATACCCAGGAAGTAATTAATGAATTAAAGGATATAATTAGTATGGAAGCATATAATACATTAATAAATTTATATCAAAAATATAAAAACAAGATAAGTTAATTATTTCTTATCTTGTCTAGTAATTTATTATCAAATTGTCTATCTCTAATCATCGCTATTTCATACTTATATGGGGGATAGATTTTTTCTTTTGATTCATCATCTTTAGTAACGTATGGTGTTTCTAATATTTTAGGGATATCTTTAAATCTTTCATCATAAATTATTCTTATTAGGGTGTCAAAGCCAATTGTACCTAAGCCAATATTTTCATGTCGATCTTTATGTGATCCCAGTTCATTTTTAGAGTCATTGATATGTAATACTTTAATATAATTTAGGCCAATTTCTTTATCAAAAACGGATAAATATTCATCAAATTTAGTTAAATCAATACCGCTATCATTTAAGTGACAAGTATCTAAGCAGACACCTATTTTGTTTTTATACTTAATGCCATTAATGATTGTTTTTAATTCACTAATATCTTTTCCTATTTCAGTTCCTTTTCCAGCCATTGTTTCTAGGCAAACAGTGACATCTAGATTATTGTCTAAGATTATATTTAAGCCATCAATTATACTATTAATAGAAACACTTCTGTCATATGAAACACTAGCACCAGGATGCAAAACAACATTTTTAATACCTAACAAACTTGCTCTATCTAATTCGCCTTTTAAAAAATTAACGGAAAAATCAAAATTTTCTAAATTACCTAGATTAACAATATACGGAGCATGAATAACTACTTTAGTTAAATCAATATTATTTTCTTTCATTAATTTATAAGCTTCAAATGTGTATTCATCTTTAATGGGATTCCTTAAAGTATTTTGAGGAGCTCCCGTATAAAACATAAAAGTATTAGCACCATAAGATAAAGCTTCCGTTACACTACCAAGTAATTGATGATTATTAGAAAAGCCAACGTGAGAACCAATTATTAAATCATTCATTTATATCACCAAGATAATTATACCAAATAAAAAAGACTATTACTAGTCTTTAATGTTTATATTTTAGTCGCAACCATTTGAATCTGCTGTATCGTCTGCTACATCATAGTATTCGCCAGCATTATCTCCACTATTAGCTCTCGTTGCAGCAACAAGGTGAACGCATGCTCTACCAGTACCTTCATCGATACTCCATGTTCCTGATTTATAATTAGTTGCTTTTAATCCAGCAGCTTTATATTCTTCAGCACCCATATCTCCTGAAACTCCCTTAGTAGCAAAATCATATGTATTCTCGTCTATTAAGTATAGTGAATATTGTTTTTCAAAATAGTCAGCTGCAGTATTAGCTGTAAGTAAGAATGCTTCTTGACGAGATTTCTTAAGTGTTGGTAATACTGTAGTTAAAGCAATACCTACAACGATAGCTAAGATAACGATAACTGCTAATAACTCAACTAGAGTAAATCCTTTTCTATTTAATTTTTTCATTTTTATTCCTCCTCTATTTAATTAAAATATAGCATATTAATTATAAATAGTCAACTTAATTTATAAATATTGACAGATTTTGCACCATATTTTTTAGATTTATATAAAACTAGATTGTGATATTCATCTTTTAGTTTTAGATTGGCATGTTCTAAAATAATTAAGCCATCTTTATTTAGTAAATTTAAAGATATAACCTTTTCTAAGATTTTTTCATAGACGTCATAATCATATGGCGGATCTACGAAGATTAGATCAAACTTTATTTTATTAGCACTTTCATTTAAAAATTTTTTCCAATCTGTAAGTATTACTTTTGATTTATCTTTAATATTTAAGTTATCAATGTTTTTATTTAGTACTTTTGTTACTTCATTATTATGATCAATAAAATAACAAATATTGGCACCATTTGAGATAGCTTCGATACCAAGTTGTCCAGAACCGGCGAATAAGTCTAAGACAACACTATCCTTGATATGATCTTGTATCATGGCAAAGAGGCTTTCTTTTACTCTATCCATAGTTGGTCTAGTGCCATCAATATTATATCCTTCAATATTTCTTCCTTTTAATGTTCCACTTATTACTTTCATTTTTACTCCTTAATTAAAGTTATTAAATAATTTCTTTTATTAGTATTATTATATCTATATGAATAATATTTATCATGCTGACAATATGTACATATGTTAGCATCATATATATTTGTTATGCCACATTCCTTTAAATCATTAATGACAATATTTTGCAAATCAATATAGTATTTTATACCATTTTTGTTAGTATATTTATCAATATTTTTTATCTTATTTTTAAACATATTATAGACATCTTTTTCTACTTCGAAATGACATTTTCTAATTGATGGGTATAGATATGCTTTTATGTTTTTTATATCTACATTATAAGTAGTAAGCATTTTATTTAGAACTTCTTTTACAATGCTATTTAAAGTACCTTTCCAGCCAGAGTGAATGGCCGCTAAAGTTTTTGTTTTATTGTCATATAAGATAATTGGAATACAATCAGCTGTTTTAATTACTAATGCAACATTTTTTAAATTAGTAATCATAGCGTCACCATTAAGATTATGATTGCAATTATCATTTATAATATTAACAATATTAGAGTGAAGTTGATTTAATTCATAATATTTTTTTATGTGATATTTATTTATGATTTCAATTAAAGAGTTAGAACTAAAGACGTCAATTAGAGTATCATCAATATTAAAAGTATATTCATTATTCATGGCAAGCAATTTCCTTTGTATATTTTTTTAGTCGTTTATTTATTTTTAGAATTATCATTGATAATTCATTATAATACTTCATATACATTTTATAATCGTTATTTTCATATATTTTCTTTCTTTTGTTTATTAATATAAGGTTATCTTTTTCATGTTTTGCTTCTTTAATTTCATTTAATAATTCTTTGTTTTTTAGTACTTTATTTTTATAAATTGTTAGATTTTTAATTAAATCTGAATTATCTAAATAATCTAAGAAATTATATGTTGCTTCAGTAATTTCACTCATAATTTCACCTAAAAATATCATATCATAATTACTTTAAGACATCAAGGAATGTTCTAAACATGTTAATATCATTAGATATTTTGTTTAATTTATCGGCAGCTGTCAATTTATATTTAGTTTTCATATCATCAAGAAAATCCTTATAAAATGATTCACTCCGATTTAAATATTTATACCAATAGGAATGTTCTCTTAAAAATTGTTTTTCGATGGGATTACTATTAATATTCATAATAATATCTAGTTTCATTAGTCATCAAACCTTCGGTAAATAGCTCTTGGTTTATAAGTATCCGCACTTGCATCTTTACTGGCAAAAAGATCTGTAAATAAACCGACTGCTTTGCTTAAAGAGTTTACGCCATCATTTAATTTATCAAGATCAATATTTTTGGCTAAGTTAATAATATCATTTAAGGTAGTACTTTTTTTGGTTACTACTTCTTTATACTCATTCCAAATTGAAGAATTCTCTCCGTACATATCATATAATTCATAGAATTTTTGCCATGTCATTGAACCATCTTTAATAAAATTTGCAAAGGTTGGATTTTTCCTTACAAATGATTTAAATGCTTCACGATTATCCATATAATCACCTAATTAATTATATGTAAAGTATTATCTTTTTTTACATATAGATAATTTTTAGTGATATAATAAAAATATATTAGGAGGATATATGAAAAAGATTACTTTTATATTTATTTGTTTAATTTGTTTAATAGCCACTGGTTGTACTAGTAAGGAAACAAAAGAAGTTGGTTCTCTTGATAAATTTCGTGATAATTGTGTTAATTATGGATTAGAAAGTGTTGATATGCTTAGCGATTATCAAGTTAATGGTGTTAATTATATTACTGGTTCAATCAAATGCACATTAAATGATTTGACAATTGAGATGGTTACATATGATAATAGTGATGATGCTAGCAAGATACAAACACAACATATTTCAAGTTTTATGGCAATAAAGGGCACAGCAGCTACTGCTAATAAGGATAAGGGTAAAAATTATTATAAATTTACAATGATATCTAATGGTTACTATATGGTAAGTTCTAGAATTGAAAATACGTTAATATTTTCAAAAACACCAATAGCTAACAAAGAAACTGTTGAAGGTATTATCAATAATATGGGATATTAAGCATTCAAAAAAGAATGCTTTTTTTATTGTTCAGCATTCTTTTTAGCATCAAATTTCTTTCTTGATTCAGTATTTAAGATTTTCTTTCTTAGGCGTAAATGATGTGGAGTTATTTCTACTAATTCATCACTATTAATATAATCTAAGCAGTACTCTAATGTAATTGGACGTGGTCTTTTTAAGACAACAGTATGATCAGATCCAGCAGCTCTTGTATTTGTTAATTGTTTTCCTTTAACAACATTGACAGCTAAATCATTTTCACGATTGCATTCACCGACAATCATACCTTCATATACTTCAGTACCTGGTTCAATAAACATTGTTCCTCTATCTTCAAGATTACCAATAGCATAAGCCGTTGCTTTACCATAATCTACAGATACTAAAACACCAAGTTTTCTTTCACCAACATTAATACTCTCTACTGGTAAGTATTCTTTGAAAGTATGATTAATAATACCATAACCTTTAGTCATTGTCATAAAATCAGTAGAAAATCCAATTAGGCCTCTTGATGGTATTGTATATTGTAATCTTACCAAATTATTAACATTAGTCATATTATCCATTTTAGCACCACGTAAACCTAATGCTTCGATAACATTACCAACAGATTCTTCAGGGACTTCAATTTGAACTTCTTCATATGGTTCACAAGTTACACCATCAATTTCTTTAATGATAACTTCTGGTTTAGATACCTGTAATTCAAAACCTTCTCTTCTTAAATTTTCAATCAGAATGGATAAATGAAGTTCTCCTCTACCTGAGACTATCCAAGAATCTTGTCCTGATTCTTCGACACGTAAGCTAACATCTCTTTGAGTTTCACGGAATAGTCTATCCCCTATTTTTCTAGCGGTGACATGTTCTCCATCTTTACCAACGAACGGACTATCACTAGTCATAAATGTCATTTTTAAAGTTGGTTCATCGATTCTAAGTAATGGTAATGCTTTTTCTTTGCCAATATCACAGACTGTTTCTCCAACAAAGATATCTGGCATACCAGCAATAGCCACAATTTCGCCAGCGTGAGCTTCTTTTATTTCAATTCTTTTTAATCCCAAAAATCCAAATAATTTACCAATTCTGAATTGTTTAATCGAGCCATCTAATCTAACGCAAGATACCATTTCATTTTCTTTAATGGTACCTGATTTGATACGGCCAATACCAATTCTTCCTACATAATCATTATAGTCAAGTAAGGCTGGTTGAAATTGAAGTGGTGCTGAAACATCAACATCTGGAGCTGGCACCTCATTAATAATTAAATCATAGATACATGAATAATCTTCAGTTTGAGTATTTAAATCTGGGCTTAGTGAAGCTGTACCATTTAAAGCGGAAACATATGCTACCTTAAAATCTAATTGGTTATCGTTAGCACCAAGTTCAATGAATAAGTCTATTACTTCATCGACTACCGCTTGAAGTCTAGCCGTAGGTTTATCAACTTTATTAATAATAACAATTGGTTTGACATTAGCCTCCAAAGCTTTCTTTAAAACGAATCTTGTTTGGGGCATTGTTCCTTCGTAGGCATCAACAAGTAATAAGACACCATCAACCATATTCATAATTCTTTCTACTTCACCGCCAAAATCAGCGTGTCCTGGAGTATCTAGGATATTGATACGATAATCTTTATAGTTAATAGCTGTAGTCTTAGCTAAAATAGTAATTCCTCTTTCTCTTTCAATATCATTTGAGTCCATTACTCTATCAGCAACTTGTTCATTTTCTCTAAAAGTTCCTGACTTTTTTAATAGCTGATCTACAAGGGTTGTTTTACCATGATCGACATGGGCAATAATTGCAATATTTCTTATTTTATCATTCATGATGTCCCCTCCTTCTTTCACACAAATCATAATTATATGACAAAAAAGGAAAAAAAACAAGAAAAAAATTATAAAAAAAAGACGCTTTTAATTAAGCGCCTTTTTTAAGATACCATACTGAACATGTTATAGCAATTATTGCTGCAATCCATGTAAAGAATATACCATTTGTACCAGTTGGTGGATTTGGAACTTCAACTTTACACTGTGCTTTAGTTTTAGTTGTTTTCTTGTAACCACCTGGACATTTAGTATCACCTGTATCATTATATCTCCACTCTAGGATACTACTATCGGCTTTACATTCATAACATGCTTCGGTTTCATCAACACATTGTGCTTGTGTTTTTGTTGTCTTACTATATCCACCTGGACATTTATTGTCACCATCACCATTCGTAGACCATTTCATTTTATGACTATCAGCTTTACATTCATAACATGCTGACTCTGGTGGTACACACTCTTTATCATCAGTAATACTAGCAACCTTTTCTAGATTTGTTGAACAGTTAGAATCTTGAAGCATACTTGATGGCATTGTATTTGATCCAGCATGAACTAGCCATTTCATAATTGTAGCATCTGTTGGGCATTTATAGCATCCCCAAACATAACCCACTTGATCAGATGATCCGCTTTTACAATATACATCTGTAGTTTCATTGAACGTTCCGTTCAAATTTACTTCAGAACCACTCATATTACCTGATGTCCATTTACTACATACATCAGTTACTATTGATATACAACTACTTGCTAATTTACCATCTGTTCCAATTTTACATGATTTAATTATTTCATTGTTATGAGCATTAACACCTCTAAAGACAACATATTTGTCACTTATAGAATATGTGCTTTTAAATAATCCTGCAAAAACTGTTATTGTTGCTAATACAACAATGCAGGTTATTGCAATAAGCATTTTATCAATTTTCGTATTCATTAAATATATCACTCCTACTTTATAATAACATTATATATTATTATTTTTATTTTTTCAATAGTTTTATTAAAAAAGAGTGTTAATCACTCTTCTTTAAATACCATACGGAACAAGTTATAGCAACAATAGCTGCAATCCATGTAAATAATATTGCCTTATCACCTGTTGGAGGATTCTCTGGAACATAATTACACTGAGCTTGTGTTTTATTTGTTTTCTTATATCCACCTGGACAACTACTGTCACCTGTATCATTTGTCTTCCACTTCATTATTTTTGAATCAGTTTTACATTCATAGCAAGCTTTTTCAGGAGCTTTAGTTGTTGTAGTTTTTGTCGTAGTTGTGGTTGAACTTGATGGTTTAGTCGTGGTCGTTGTAGTCGTTGTTGTTGTTGTCGTTGTTGTTGTTGTCGTTGTTGTTGTTGTCGTTGTTGACTTACAATTAGCTTTTGATTTGGTTGTTTTCTTGTATCCTCCAGGGCAATCAGCATCTCCCCAAGCATCTGATGACCACTTGTATACATTACTATCAGCCTTACATTCAAAGCATTGCGAGCATGCGTCTTCGCTTGAAGAACGATCTATAGTCCAGCTACCACTACATGAATCACCTGTACCATTTGATTGTGGATCGGCAACATAACTAAAATTTTGATTATTATTAAACCAATATACATGATATAGGCCCCATTGATATACGCTGCTATCTGTACTACAAGTGAGACATGCCGGATAACGTTCTGTAGAAGTCCACGCTACGCAATAATAAGTTATATTACTTGTGTAAGTATCTGCGATAACAGTTGCTGTTGTTTTTTTATTTCCTTGCGTACTTGGTTTGCTATATCCATCCCATGCATCTGTTGACCAACTTTGACAAACGCCATCAGCAAAACTACCGCAGTCACTATCGATTTTACCAGATGATTTTGTTCTACATGTTTTGATGATGCCATCAGATGATCTGGCATAGTGGAATATAACATTATAAGTACCTGCAGCATATGTGCCTCGGTAAGCAACAAAGGTGATAATTCCTACGACTAATAATGCTGCTACGATAATAATATTCATAGTTACTATATTAGTATTATCTTTCTTTTTATTTTTTTTCATATTAACTCCTTCATACTTTCTCTATAATATAATTATATCACTTTATTTTTATTTAGCAACAATTATTTATTTTATCTTTATAATCACTTACTGGTTTATAACTTAATCTGTGATATTTAGTAATTCCATATTCTTTTATTGCTTTCATATGTTTTTTAGTGCCATATCCTTTATTATTTTTTAAGTCATACATTGGATACTCTTTGTCAATTTCATATAGCATATGATCTCTAGTTACTTTAGCTATAACTGAAGCAGCCGAGATGGTGATACTTAGTAAGTCACCTTTAATAATTGATGTTGTGGGAATATCTAAATCTAGAGGCATCGCATCAATTAAGATATGTTCTGGTTTTATTTTTAGATTGTTGATAGCTTCTTTCATCGCTATTTTTGTTGCTTCATAGATATTTACTTCATCAATTATTTTTTCACTGACGATACCAATTCCTATAGCTAGGGCATCTTTTTTGATTATTTCATAAAATGATTCTCTTTTTTTCTCTGATAATTTCTTAGAATCTGTTAATCCTTCCAATTTATAATTTTGAGGTAAGATAACAGCAGCAGCCACAACTGGGCCAATTAATGGGCCTCTTCCAACTTCATCAACACCAGCAATTAAGGTTATTCCCTTTTTATATAATTCTTTTTCATATTTATGATTATCTATTTTTTGTTCCATATTATCACACTTTAATTATAAAATAAAAAGAATGATAAATCAATCATCCTCTTCATTAAATAAATGTGAATTCAATTTTATGTATGAGACATCATCAATGATATCATCAATCATATCATCTAATAAAACGTAATCTGGCATTATTTTCTCCTTTACTTTTATTAGATAATAGCATGTTCTCTTTATGAAATCTACACTTTCGACAAAACTAGCTATTTATTTCTGGTATCAATTAAAATGATATCATCCCCTATTTTTACTATTTGGTTCCACATTACGTTATATTCTTCGCGAGAAAATTTTCTTCCTCTACGATCTTCTAAAACTAAATTAGTAATACTCCCCTTTTCATCAACGATGACATCGATGATAATGCCTACTCTTTTACCATCAACAATATTTACTATTTCCTTATGCTGTAAATCTGATAATCTCACTATACCACCTAATAAAATATATTCTACTTAATTAATTTTTTGATATTGGAAAGAGCATTTTTTTCAATTCTTGATATTTGGGCTTGGCTAATACCTAATTCACTAGCAATTTCCATTTGGGTTTTACCAACTAAAAAACGATCTCTTAATATTTGTAATTCTCTTACTTTTAATTTTTCCATAGCTTTTTCTAAGGCTAATTTTATTTCTTTATCATATTCTTCTTTAGGATATGATAATTGATCACATAAGTATATGGTATCTCCACCATCATTATAGATTGGTTCATACATACTTACGGGTTCTTTTAATGAATTTAGGGCATTGGCAACATCATATTCAGTAACATTTAGGCTATCGGCAATTTCTTTATCTGTTGGAACTTTTCCTTTTTCAGTTGTTAAATCCTCTTTTAATTTCATAATCTTATACGCTAAATCCTTAACACTCCTAGATACTCGTAATGAGATATTATCTCTAATATATCTTTTCATTTCACCAATAATTAGTGGGCAGGCATATGTTGATAAGGTTACATTGTATGATGTGTCAAAATTATCAATAGCTTTAACTAAGCCTAGGCAACCGACTTGAAATAAATCGTCTAGGTTGTCTACTTTATTATTAAATTTCTTTAAGATTGACAAAACAAGTTTTAGATTACCATTAATGAGATCATCACGAGCGAAAGGATCACCACTATGCATCTTTTTAAATAGTTCAATGTTTTCTTCATTAGTTAATACTTTAAGATTGCTAGTGTTAACACCGACAATATCAACTTTGTATTTAGACATAAAAACTCCTTTCACATCTATATTGATATGAAAGGAGAAATTTTATACAATTATTTACTTGTTAATAAAATATATTTATCTAACCAAGTTTTTAAATTATCAGGGCTTTTATAATAATCAACATCTTCATTAGAATTAGCATCTAAGTATTTATATACTTTACCATTATGATATATTACTAAAGTGGGAGTATATTTGATTTTTTTAGCCAATTTAGTATTTTCAATATCAGTAATATTAATTCTTAAAACTTGAATATTATTAATTTTTGTAAATTCAGTTAATACTTTTTCAAAATCCATACATGAAAAGCAACCTGTCGTATAAACCATAATTAAAAATGTTTCTTTATCTTTCTCTAAGATCTTAAGATCAAAATTACTAATTTCTTCGAAAGAAGGATTATCATAATATTTAGTCTCTAAGGAAATCTTTTCTTTGGTACAACCAAACATTAAACTTATTAATAAGATTATTAGAAATCCTCTTTTCATTTTAAACCTCATGTAAGCTATCAAAATCAATGTTGTGGTAATTTAATTTCCAAAAATCATATGATACTTCACCATAAGTTTCATTTTTAATAGTAACATTATTACTACCCTTATAATACCAATAGCCACCAACATCATAAATCTTATTTTCATCCCAGCCAAGGGAAACTAATAATTTCTTTGTCATACCGGCATAGCCGCCACCACCACACATTAAGAAAATATATTTATCTTTGGGGAAGAAATACTCTAGAATAGCTTCTGATTCACGATAATTAGCAACATATTTACCATCTTTTAAACTATATAGAGTTTTACCGGTATATGGTTCACCTACTTCTTTTGGTAAGCCATTTACTTCAGCTAAAAATGGATATGGCAATACTTCAAAGCCTTTTACAAATCCTGATAGATAAGAATCACCACCGATATTTTCATAGTGAGCGGTATCCACTAACATACGCATGTCGTAGTATACGCTATCTTTTCTACCAAGGTATTTATCAATAGTCTCCTCGTTAATGTTTTTGTCAATTCCTAATTCGCCACGAAGTCCTTCAGATAATTCTGGTTTTGGTAATTTTTTATTTGAGCAACTACATAATAAGAACATAAACAACGTTATAAGTAATAATTTCTTTTTCATTTTTTCCTCCATCCTTGTAATAATTTTAACATATTTTAATTATTATTAATAGTTATTTTCTTAGATATTTTAAAACGATTGCCATTATCAGAAAAATAATTGTAATGATAAAGACTTCATAATTTTCATATTTTTCTATATTAATGCAGTCACTATCTAAATTAGCTTCATAATTTTTTCTTGCTTTATCGTTCCAAATGCCAATATTTTTAGCTGATGCTGCTTCTTGTTTTTCAAGTAATATATTAGTATATTTATAATCATCATATAGATATGCCACTTTAGCATAACCATTTGAAACTAAATCTCTTTGGAGTAATTCGCCATCGATAAAAACCCAAGCTAGGATTCTGTCATATTTATCAAATTTCTTACTATTGTCGTCATACTCTAAAACGATTTTTTTAGCTTTTTTAATTTTTTTACAAGTATAGTCACTAGCTTCATTGGCATAGTATTCCGCCATTTTATCTTCTTTTTTGGTCTCCGGGGTATCAACTGCTAAAAGTCTTACGGTTGCTAATTCATCATTTAGATATATTTTAAAAGTATCACCATCAATGCATGCAGCATACTTAACGGTATCAGTGGCATAAACTAAATTTAAGCCAATAAAAAATATACTTATCACAAAGATTATTTTTTTCATATTATCACATGACAAGTATATCATAAAATTAAAGAATTTTCATTAGATTAAGGATGGCAGCCACTACTAACCAAATCGCATATGGAATTTGTAAGTTACCTGCTTTTTTATCAATACTACGAAACTCCTTAATCATTCTTAAGACAGTAATAAACAAAACGAGTATCCAGATAAAAGCAAATGTAAACCATCTAAATTTAAAGAATACGAAACTCCATAATAGATTAAGGATTAGTTGGATAACATAAATGTCTGGTATTTTATCAATCTTTTCATAAATTAAATATGATGATATTCCCATTAAGATATAAAGAATGGTCCACACAACTGGAAAAATCCATTTGGGGATAATACTGTCAATATCACTATTAACGGATGTTAAAAGTCCCACTAAGGCACCTAGTAAAACAGGTATTAAAATAAAACTAATTAATCTTTTATAATTAATTTGCATATAACCTCCTCAATAAACTATATGAAAAAAGAAATAGAAAATTAATACTTTCTACTTCTTATTATGAATAGTTTTTCTAATTTTATTTACTTTTAAAGATAAAGACATCTTCGATACCATCATTTTTTACTTGATAATCATTATTGGTATATTCAGAAATAATATTTTTCCAAAAAGTATAAGCTATTTTATTGTTTTCCATTGGTTGAACTTCCCAATTGCCTTTAAACATACTAAATACTTTAAAAGCAATCTCTTTACCAATATGATTTCTACGATATTTAGGAAGAATTAAAAATTCAGCGATGCATTTACCATCGTTTAAAAATTTTAAGTTTTCATTAACCATTACCATTCCTAGAATTTTATTATTATCTTTAATGATAAAAGCGTCGCGATCATCATCAGTAAAATAGTTATCAAACCATGGATAAATGAATTTTGCTTCTTCATCAATATCATTATTTATGTACATACTGCCATCATATAATGAATACTCCAATAAGCGATACAAAATATCTTTTTCTTTTATGGTTACTTTATGTAATGTATAATTCATATTAATCTTTCCTTTCTCTAATAAAACCGATAATAGCTGAAGTCATTAGAATACACTCTAGAATAATACCAAATAGTGATTTAATATAGATATTATATGTAATCCATAGCAAACTAACGGGAATACCTAATATTTTAAATGTTTTAGTACTTTTTTGCCACATTGAATATGTTGCTAACATTGTCGCAAAAACGGACATTAAGCTAAGAAAACCATTAAAAGTGATAACTGAAGATACAATTGTCAAAGCATATACTACTAGTAACATTAATATCTCATTAACAGTTACTTCTTTAGGGCTGCCGTTTTTATCATCATTAATAATAAAGACAATATTTCTAAAAATGGAAATTATTATCATTGCTAAACCGGTATAAGCATGTAGGCAAAGAAATGATAAGCCGGCAGATACTTGAGCAGCAATATTAACTAAAAGTATTTTCTTTTTACTTTTTAGTTGATATGTTATGACTAAAAAAACATAGTTTAAAATGATAAATACTTGTGAAAGTATATAGATTGGGGTTAAGCTCATATTATCACTCCTTAGTAATTATAGCACTTTTAAAGAAAAAAGCCTATAAGCTTAATTAATATCTTTTTCAAGTTCTGTGCGATCCCAAATTTGAATTAGTTTTTGGTTGGCATAATCTTTATTTTCTATACTAACACAGTTGTTAGTTACAATGATACCGGCAGATACATGCTCTTTTTCCATATCTTTTAATGTTTCATTAATGTGTTTTTGAGTAATATTTTCATTTAAAAACACTTGAATTGTATAGTAAATTTCACCTTTTTTAGCAAAAATGTCATTATCGTTTATTTTATTTCGATCTGATATTCTAGTATCGTCTAGTCTTATTCGTTGATAGCCTTTTTTCTTTAATAATTCATTAATATAATTTCTAAATTCTCGTTCATCAACATAGTTGTCAATAATAAATAAATCGTTCATATAATCACTTCCTAAGTTAATTATATCATACATTAAAAAAGATGTCATTTGACATCTTTATATAAACATTGGTTCTCTTGCAAACACTTTTTCTTCATTATATTCACTTTCGTCAAATAAGACGATTTTTTTAGCTTTTCTCGTTTTAGGAATATCGATTAAACGTTGGTTACGGGAACCTCTGAAAAGTAAACTTAAATCTCTTTCTTTAATTAGGAAAGGGCCATCCACTAAGACATCGATATACTTTAGGAATTCTTTGTAGATCGGTTTCTTTTCAGATAGTTTTAATAGTTCTTCATACGTAAAACCGGTATATACCCAAATATTATAGCCTAATTTTTTACAATATTTAGCTATTTCAGTACAAGCATCAGGTTGATACATGGGATCACCACCACTAAATGTTATGCCTGTCTGTTCTTCAAGTTCATCAATGGCTTTTAAGACTTCACTAACAGGTACTAACCCACCACCCTCAAAATCCCATGTTTGAGGATTTTGACATTCAGGACAGTGATGAGCACATCCTTGTGTCCAAATAACAGTTCTAAGACCAGGTCCATCAACGATACTGTCGCTTTGAAGATCGGCTGCTAAACGAATATAATCTTTAGTTTGTTCCATGAGTTACTCTATCATTTACTTCTTGTTTTTTAGCATTGTTGAATCTATCAAGAGTTCCAACTAAATAACCAGTGATTCTTCTGATGCGATCAAATTTTACGCCTTCACCGACCATTTTTGTTCTTTTTACATCTTTTTCCATTATTTACATCTCCTTTTTTTCTATTTATCTTCCACAACTGCAGTCGTAACAATTTACTTGTTCCATAGGAACTCCTTCGCCTTCGTGACGACCACATCTTGGACAAACATCTTTAATAACGCCAACATATCCACATACTGGATCACGGTCTACTGGATGGTTGATGGCTCCATAGCCAATGTCATTATCATGCATGATTCTAACAACTTTCTCAAAGGCATCAACATTGTTAACAGTATCGCCATCTAATTCAACATATGAGATATGTCCAGCATTAGTTAAAGTATGATATTTTCCTTCAATTTCCATTTTGTGTTTAACACTTGTTTTATAATAAACTGGTACATGGAATGAGTTGGTATAATAATCTCTATCCGTAATACCTTTTAATTTACCATAAATTGATCTATCAATAGCTACGAATCTACCAGATAATCCTTCAGCTGGGGTTGCTAAGCAAGTAAAGTTTAGATTATATTCTTTGGTATATTCATCACATTTTTGACGCATATGTTTAATAATTTCTAAGCCTAATTTTTGCGCTTTATCAGATTCACCATGATGTTCACCTATTAAGGCTTTTAGGGTTTCTGCTAAACCAATAAAACCAATTGATAAGGTACCATGTTTTAAAACAGTTCTAATCTTTGTATTACCTTCAAGTTTTTCACTGTTTAGCCAAACATGAGAACCAAGTAAGAATTTAAAGTTTGCTTTAGTTTTAGAGCATTGACACTCAAATCTTTGAAGCAATTGGTTTTTAACCAAATCCATTACTTCATCTAATTCTTGATAAAAGCCTTCCATATCTGCTTTCTTTCTTTCTCCAAGGGCGATACCATGTTTAATACCAATTCTTGGTAGATTAACTGAGGTGAAACTTAAGTTTCCACGTCCTGGAGTTACTGATGGGCCACATACGTTGGCAAGTACTCTAGTACGGCATCCCATATAACCTACTTCAGTTGTATAATCACCTGGTACTAAGAATGGTTTATTGAAACTAGAATCTAGGAATGAGAAGTTAGGGAATAATCTTTTAGCAGATACTCTACATGCTAATCTAAATAAATCATAGCTAGGATCTTCTTTATTATAGTTAATTCCCTCTTTTACTTTGAAGATAGAAATTGGGAAGATTGGTGTTTCACCATGGCCAAGTCCTTCTTCTGTAGCAAGTAAATAATTCTTTATAACCATTCTTCCTTCTGGTGAAGTATCAGTTCCAAAGTTAACACTAGAAAATGGTACTTGGGCACCAGCTCTTGAATGCATAGTATTTAAGTTGTGGATAAAAGCTTCCATTGCTTGGAATGTTGCTCTATCTGTTTTCTTTATTGCATTTTGATAAGCATATTTAAATAATTCTTTTACTCTTTCACTTTTGGCAAGATCATCAAAGATACTTAAATCAAATTCGATACTATCTAATTTATCAATTATTTCAATAACTTTATCAAAATTGATGAAATCACTGAATCCTTCAACTTCAAGTAATTCATGTAATTCTTGTTTAAATTCTTTTTTAAATGTCTTTAAAACTCCTGGGGCCATATAATAATCAAAGGCTGGTATACTTTGTCCACCATGTTGTTCATTTTGGTTTGCTTGGATAGCAATAGCTGCCAAAGCAGAATATGAAGCAATTGAATTTGGAGTTCGCAAATAACCATGACCTGTTGAAAAGCCATTTTTAAATAATTTATTTAAATCAATTTGCGTACAAGTTGTCGTTCCCATTGCCCAGAAATCCAAGTCATGGATATGAATAGCACCTTCATCATGGGCTCTAGCAAACTTGCTATCCATCAAATAAGCTTTAGCGAATTCTTTAGATACGGTAGAACCAAAGTGAAGCATGGTACCCATTGGACCATCGCCATCAACATTAGCATTTTCTCTTTTAGCATTTTCTTCAGCCGCACTCTTTAAACCAAGTGATTCGATGGCTTTAACAAATTTATGCTGTTGTTTAACAACAAAAGCATCACGTGAAGCAGCTCTTCTTTCACGGTATCCTTTATATGATTCGTAAACTTCATCATATTTTAATTTCTTTAAAACATCTTCGATAATATCTTGGATATCTTCAACGCCGATGGTTTTACGATCTTTATATTCCTTTTCAATATAATCAAGAACTTTTTCCTTTACTTTATTAACATTTTTTTCATCATAATCTTCGTAGACACTATCAAAGCCTTTCTTTATAGCTATAGCAACTTTGGTAGCATTAAAGCCAACTCTTTGACCACTACGTTTAACAACTGTTATATCGTTAAAAAAATCTCTATCCATTTATTTATACATCTCTCTTTCTATGTTAGTATTTTTCTAACCTAAATCTATCTTACTTTAAAACATATAAAAAGTAAATGTTTTTTTTAGATGTTTTTTAAAAAATATAAAAATTTTGCTTCTTTTGTTTCTTAAAAAGTCGGTAAAAAAAACACAAGTCCTTATTTTATAAGGAAATGCGTTAATCTGTTCGCTTTACACACTTGAAATATTATGTGTAAAGAAATAAAAAAATATGGATTTTTCCCACATTTATAAGTCTTTAAGATACTCTTTTAGTTGTGCTTCGTTCTTTTTTGGTTCCTTTAAGTTAACAATTTTAGCTTCCGGGTATAGTGTATTTATTTTTTCTATAGCTTTTTTGGTATTGCCACTACCACTATAAAGAATAAATGTAATCTTTTTACCAACTAAATCGATTTCATCTAAGACGGTATTGATTGGGCATGATAAGTGATCGTTCCAAATGGGACTACCAATAACTACTTCATCATAAGTGCGAATGTCAGGATCAAAATCAATAAGTTTGTCTTTGTGATTAATACCTGCAAGAAAGCCACCAGTAATTATACTTAATACCAAATTATTAGGTAATGGTTTAGCCGTTTTAATTTTTCTTATATCATATTTCTTTTCTTTTAGATAAGTGGCTACTTCATCACCGTTGCCAGAGAAACTATAATAAATAAAAATCTTTTTCATTATATCACCAATTTAATTATAGCAGAAAAAAGATCAATTAACTAGTAATTGATCTAATTTATTATTTAATTTCAATCTTTTTATTTTCTGGTAATTTTGGTTTTTCTTCTTTTTTAGGGACTTCAACCTTTAGAGTACCATTTTTAAATTCAGCTTTGATATCTTCTTCAGTAATTTCGTTTCCAACATAGAAACTTCTTGCACATTCGCCATAGAATCTTTCTCTACGAACAAATTTTTCATCATCGTGGTTTTCTTCTTTTTCTTCTTTTGCTGATACGACAAGATAACCATTATCTAATTCTAGGTTAATGTTTTCCTTTTCATAACCGGGCAAATCCATCATAATTTCATACTTGTCTTTTTTCTCTTTGATATCTGTCTTCATTAAATTGTGTTCTTTTTTAGGAAAGAAATCCTCATCAAAGAAATTATCAAATAAATCAAAACTACTTCTTCTAGGTACTAACATCATATATATCATCTCCCTTTCAAATATAATTTTAATACCTTAGTAAGTACTTTTTCCTTACTACAACTTAATAATAGCACTAATTTTAGCAATTGTCAAGTTAGATTGCTAATTTTCTTTAAAAAAATATGAGTATTACTACTCATACTTATAAAAACCTTCATTTGTAGACTTCCCAAGTTTACCTTCATCGATATATTTGTTTAACATTTCTAACATTTTCTTATAATTATATGGAAGCATCATTTTCTTAAGTAATGGGCTTATAATACTTGGAACCTTTTGATATTGTTCTACGATATTTTTGGCAGTCATTAAGCCAACTACATCAATAATTTCAAATGGTCCTTTTGGAGCGCCTGTTCCATATTTCCAGGCTTTATCAATTGATTCAGGATCAGATATTCCGTTAGCAAGTAAATCCATTGCACTTAGTAAGAATGGTACTAGCATTGAATTAAGTAAGTATCCAGCCTTTTCTTCTCTTACGGGAAGAGCAATCATATTAATTGCCTTAGCAAATTCCATTACTTCGTCAAAATATTTTGGGTCGGTTACACTATGAGCCATTACTTCAGCCGTATTATTTTTCCAAATAGTATTGGCGAAATGAAGAGCTAAGAATTTAGTAACTCTACCAGTATTAGGTGCTAATTTTGATGGTAATAAAGTACTTGAATTAGTTACTACTACTGTCTTTTCAGGAAGCAATGGAGCTATTTGATTATATAGAGCGTTCTTAATATCAATATTTTCAGTAACTGATTCAATAACTAAATCAGCATCTTCCAAGGCTTCTTTTTGATCATGAACCAGTTTGATATTTTCATAGGCTTTATTTGCTCTTTCAATACACTTTTTAGGATTAAAATCATCTGGATTAGCGATTCCTCTAGCCCAATCTTCGCCTTTTTTCATTTTATTAATGGTATCAACATAAGTATCTCTTAATTTATCTAATTTTGCTCTAGCACTTCTTTTAGAATCTTCGACGCGTACTAGAATGGTAACATCAAAACCACAGTAAGCACTTTGAAATGCTATTTGGCTTCCTAAGATACCTCCCCCAATAACTACTACTTTTTGATAATTCATCGTATCACACCTACCTTAATATTATTATAACATAGAGTTTGAATTTTTAAACAATTTATTATAAAGAAAAGAATAAGTTTTACTTATTCTTAATTATTTGTAAGATATCTAGATATAAAATACATAAGATGATAATCATAATAAACCAAAAGATATCTGTTTTATTAGTATTTATTCTTAGATTACCAGTTAAGAATACACTAGCAAATTTAGATGGTTTATGGCTATAAATACCAAGGTAATTATCTTTAGTTACATAATAATTATCATTCTCAAGATTATTATCACCTTTGGTTACAAGAAGTATTTCATCTTCATTTTTGATATCTACGATTCTATGGACAGTTTTAATCACAGTATTGGGATAATAATAGATAACTATATCATTCTCTTTAACTTCATTTATTGGTTTTTTATTATAGATAATTGTATCATTTACTTTAAAGGTTGGGGACATGCTTTCACTTAAAATTAAAGCCATACCTTTATTTTTATCATCTTCATATCTAGGGGCAACGATATAACTATAGGTAATTATTAGTAATAAGAAAACTAAAAGAAAATTAATAATAGCTAGTGAAAGATACTTCCAAAGTTTAATTATTTTATTTTTAGATTTAATAATTTCTACGACAGTTTCATTTTCATTTTTAATAGCTTCGCCGTTTAATAATTCTAAGACGGAAACATTTAAAGATTCTGACAAGGGAATCAAAAGAGAAATATCCGGTGTTCCCCTTCCAGTTTCCCAACGAGAAATTGCCTTTTCGGTCACTCCCAAAATATTAGCCAACTCTGTTTGGGTCAAATCTTTTTGTTTACGTTTTTCTTTAATAAAAGAACCAATTCTATCAGTATTCATATTTCCTCCTTCTAGTTTAATTATATAAATGATATAGTTAGATAGCAACCTACGTATCGTAGGATAATAAAAATGGATTAATCTGTAATAATTAAATCCATTTTTGCATCATTAGAATCTGCGGGGATATTATTAGTTAGCTGTTCTATAAAGCAAATACCTATCTTTTTCATTTTCGTATTCATCAGGTATCTATCATAATATCCTTTGCCAAAACCTAATCTATTATTATTTTTATCAAAGCAAACTCCAGGAACGATGATTAAATCAATATTCTCTTTAGGGATAACTTGATTACTTATTGGCTCAAAGACGCCGAAATTGCTTTTTATTAGTATGGTTTGTTTGTCGACTTTATAAAAGTTTAGATTATTATCTTCCACTCTTGGAAGGGATACAGTTTTACCAATGGTTAGTGTATAATCAATTAGTTTGTTTGTATCTACTTCAGAAATTAAGTTTTTATATAATGCAACGGTATTAGCACTTTGATATTCACTTGTATTAATTATTTTATTAAAGATAATATCTGATTTAATATCTTTATTAGAAATATCATTTCTTATTTTAAGATATTTTGTTCTTAACTCTTGCTTATTCATTTTTACCTCACATACAGCTAGTATTATCAGGATTATAACTAACGCCTAAAGAAGTGACATAAGTCTCTATTTTAGCTTCACTTACTTGATACCAATTAGCATCATTCCAATACCATAAGAATTCTTTTTTATTGCTCATATAGCAACCTTCATAAATGGTTGCTTTAACATTAGCTATGGCTAATGGAATACGATTAACGGCATAATTATTTTTAAAGTTATATACTTCACCATTTAATTTGGAATATATTCTTTCAGTATCGTAATCTCTAGCATAAAATCTAGTATGATTTTCAGTTAAATCAAAAATATTATTCCACTTGCTGGCAATATTTAATTCGTTAGCTAATTCACTACTTGTTAGTTCGCCGGCAACAAGTATTTCATAACCAGAAAAGTAATTATTACCAATTGAATTATGATGGTTACTGTAGACAATTTTTGATACAGCGCCGTAATAGCCCATTTCATAAGCAACTTTATGAAGACTAACTAAGCCACTTGGCCCCATTTTATCACCATATACATCACTGGTTCTTGTCATATAAACATTTAAGCCATGGGCTTCATAACGACATTTTTCGTACATTGAAACGGTTAGGTTCATTTCTTTTTCAGTGACATATTCATTGACAGCACCAGAGTCCCAACCACCATGCCCTGGATTAATTAAAATATCATATTGATAACTATGACCAGTAACATTAATCGATACTTCATCGTTATCATATTTAAAGGTTACTAATTTAGAACCTACTTTAGCTCTTAATAATCTTTCAATCATAGCCATTTTATTAAGTAATGGTTCTTCATTAATATATAATTTATAGTCACCATTTGATATTTCATCAGGGTCTATAGAAACACTATAACTATTGCCATCCATTGTTAATGGGTATTCCTTAGTACTCTCTTCATTTACTAAACGTAGTTTATTCTCTTCCAATGGTTCTTTTAGGTAACCATCTAATTTAATTGCTGATGATGTAAACTTATTTTTCTTGATGGTATTTTCATATTCAGTTACGACTACCTTAGGAGTTTCAACCTTTACTTCTTTAGGAGGAGTTGCTACGATGACATTAGGTTTTTTTACTTTTACTTCCCTAGTCTTTTCTTCGGCTTTATTACCACTTGAGTCAGTAACATTATAGGTTATTTTATATGTTCCTACCTTAGTAGTATCAACTTCACTTTTAACCTCTACCAAATCATGTAAATCTTTATCATAATTATCTTTTACTTCATAGCCAGGATCATCATATTTTTCATTAAGCAAAATAGTTGTATTTTTTCCTTTTAAGATAATTTCTGGTTTAGTGGTATCAATAACTTTAATTTGTTTTATTTCTTCATATGTCTTATTTTTATATTCAAGATAATATCTAATATTATATGTTCCTAGTTTAGTTAAATCTAAATTACTAGTATCAATTTTTAATAGTTTAGTCATATCTTCACCATTAATAGTAACAGACATTTCATCAGGAACAAATTCTTCGGTATTAACTTCAATTTCTTTAGTAATCTTTCCTTTATCAACGTATGAAAACTTAATATCTATCTTATTATATTTGCTATAAACAAGGTAGCCAAAAATTCCTAATACAATTAGGATATCCAAAACAGCAATAATAATTATTAATAATTTTTGCCTTTTCATCTTCTTTACTACCTCTATTTAATTATAAAAGAAAAAATTGCAAAATGCAATTTTTAGATAGTTTTTTTTCTAGTTTTAGTTTGTTTCTTTTGGGTATACTTAACAATATCTACAAAATCAATCATT
>JAEEGL010596041.1_pt1 | contig 45751 bp, 38 predicted proteins | sample 9134231 | NCBI WGS metagenome assembly JAEEGL01 (sample SAMN16246548, study PRJNA631951) | gut metagenome | biome: gut microbiome; feature: rumen; material: fiber-attached | host: Bos | place: Iran: Karaj | collected 2018-10 | reverse complement strand
TTTTATTTTATTTGCAGGTATTCCTTCTGATTCCGATATTTCATTTATTGATAATTGATAAGGAAGACCGATACCAAAACGTTTCTTAATTATTCTTCTTTCATTTATTCCAAGATTTGCTATTGATTTTTCAACTATTTTTTTTAATAAATCTTGTTTTTCAATATTTTCAATATATTCATCTTCAATTATAAATTCTTCTTGTGTTACTTTTGAAAGCTCATCATCATAATAATTATCCTCTGTATATGGATTTACACTATCAAGATTTATAATTGTAATCGATGAATTAACTTTATTACCATCTTCATCTACTTTCTTTCTTGCACTCTTCGGAACTCTTACAACTTTACTTAATTTATTGAGTTCCAATAATATATAAGCTCTAATCCATTGAAAAGCAACTGATGCAAATATTGCTGTTTTAATATTTTTCTTGGTCCAGTTTAAAAATTCATCTTTATTTACAAATCCATCTTGTGGTATAAGATTCAATGTTCTTTCAAGATCCTTTGTGTAAGTAAATGATTTTTTAATTATTTCTTCAGCATCTTTATAGGAAAAACTATCTAATTCAGATGATTTAATATTTTTAACAACTGTATTCTTAAGATTTGCTTTTTCAGTATCATATTTATCAAAAGCAACACAAAGACCATAATTTCCTATTTGTATTAAATCATCAAACGGTAAACCAAGATTCTGATACCTTTTAGCACAATTTATAACTAATTTAAGGTTGTTTTTAATAAATATATCACGATTTTCAGGAATAAATTCCAAATCATCACTTTCACTCATTGGCGATTTGATATATTCCCTTTTGACATCATTAAAATATATATCAATATTATTATCGAAATATTTATATCCTGTATAATAATTTGAAAGTTTTGATCTTGCTTTTACTTTAACGGTATCAAAAAAATTATCATCAATTTCAGTTACATTATCTAATGCATCCAAAATTGATTCAAGATAATAATCTGTTATAGCTCTTTCGCTACATCCCTTTAAATTTTTTATTTCACTTTTTAAAACATCTGAAAATACAGATATAAATTTATCCTTATCCTCAATAAAATCTAAATTTTCAATTGTTTTTCTAAAACGTTTTAATTTAGTTTGACTGGTTTTATTTAAATTAATACTACTAACACGACTCACGGCATTATTTAACTATATTTATAAGTTTATTGCCGTTTATAATATAAAATAGTAATATTAATTATTGAATTTCAGATATTTTATAAAAAATTAACGCATATAAGTAACATATTGTTTCTTAGATTCAATATATGAAAAATCTTCAATATATTGTCTCCAAGAATCTGAAATATCATACTTATTATTTGATTCTTTTACTAGCCAAACTAAATATTGTGGATCAGTAATCATTATAGTAGATAATGTTCTTCCCTTATATTTACCAAAATTAAGTTTTTCAGCATTATCTACTATAATTTCTCCTGTAAAAATATCTCTTTGTACCATTTTAATTAAATTTGAAAAACACTACCTGCAGGAAATCCCCTATAATTAATTACATTATAAAGTTTCTTAGTAACTGCTTTCCTTACTTCGGGAGTATTTTCAGCCCCTGCAAATTCATTAAGAACTTTATCTACTTCTTCATTAATAGCGCGTCTTTCTGCAATTATTTCATTAAGGATTTCTTGTTCTTCTGAATATTTAAATGGAGGTACCGGAACTTCTCCATCAGGTTTAATTTCACCGCTAACAGTTATTTTTTCATTAACTTCTTCCGGTTTATAATAAGGAGTATCATCTACTTCTTCTTTCTTTTCATTATCTTCTTTAACTTCTTCTATATTTTGCTCTATAGAAGATTCTTCAATAGTTACTTCTGACTTAGGAGGTTCCTCATCAACAAGCGGTTTTGCATTATCAATAACTTCTTTAGGTGAACCTTCTTTCTTAAATTCCTCAAGAGATTCAGCAATTTCATTATTAACTTCTACCTTTTCAATAGGATCCCTATCATCATAAATAGTAGCGTCAAGTCCATCACATTTCTCAAGATATTTCTTCATAAGAGGAATAACTTCATCTGGATTAAGTCCTCCATTATGACATCCAAGAAGAGGAAATGCAATTGATGTTATCATCTTATTTTTCCAAATCTCTACAAATTTCTTAAGACCTTCTTCAATATATTCAATCTTAGAAGGATTCTTCCAATCAATTTTAGTTGGAAAATTTAAAATCCATTTACCATCTGGTGCCTTATAAATCCAAAGAACACCTGGTTTAAATACATCTTTATCACAGAATTCCTTATATTTATTAAACATTGCAGGATATCTGTTTTTAAATTCAAGTGCAAGACCCTTTCCCATTACGCCGACACAGTTAATTGTGTTTACCAAAGTCTGGGCATTTGATTCAAATATTGTACCGTATTCTACTTTAACCATAATATTATAAGTTTTAATATAAATTAATATAGTAAATGGAATCCAATAAATTTACATAATTTTAATAGATTTATTGTTTTATTTTTAATAAATAGATTGTTTTATTTTGGAAAAATGGCAAAAGTATACATTTTTACTGATGAAAAAGAGGCTGTTGAATTTAGCGGGGAAATTTTCGATGAAGTTATTACAAACATGTTTGGGGAAGATATATTTTTCTTACTATCAGAAGATAGTAAGGATCTTTTTTTAACCGAAGATGGTACTTCTATTTTTATTCAAGAACAATAATTAATTGGAAAATAAATTTTTAAATATAATATTATGGCATTAAGTTCAAGAAAAATTTCTGGTTTTAGAGAGTTACCTACTTTAACAGGAGATGAATATTTAATGGTTGCATTTAATAATCACTCATATAAAGTAAAAACATCTTTATTTACGTCTGATATTATTGAAAGTATTAATCAAAAAATAGTAAAAGGTGATGGGGCAACAAGTACTATTACAATTACAACTAGTGCTGGCGCTACATATAGTTTTGATATAATTAATGGACAAAAGGGTTCGGAAGGTAATCAAGGACCACAAGGTAAAAAAGGTGAAACAGGTAATGCTGGTCTTGCTATTTATAATACTGAATTAGAGGATATTATAATAGATAGTGTAGACGGTACAAATAAAGAAGGAAAAGAAATATCTGATGAAGAGTTGACTTCATATGCTTTATCTGCTAGACAAGGTTATTTATTAAATAACAAACTTGAAGCATTAAATGAAGTATATATTTCACAAGAAGAATATGATGAAATATTAGCTGCTGAACAAATTGATCCAGGCATGAAATATTTCATTATAGAAGAATAAAAAAATATTTTTTTTATCATGGCACTATACGTACAAAAAGAACAAAATGAACAACCTAAATCTGTTAATTCTATATACAAAGGTACAAGAATAATTACTGCTGTATATAAAGGTGCCAGATTATTATGGCAATATATTAAATCTTGCTTTGGTAGAGGATATTGGATTAATGATAAAATGTGGTCACAGAAAGATGCCTGGGCTAATTAAAAAAGAAAAAATTTGAATAATAAATATGGCAAAATTAAAAATAGTTAAAGTATCGGATCTTCCATTAATGAATAATGTATTTAATGGAATGAAAACCATTATAGCTTATAACAGACAAAATTATCTTTTGGATGTTTCTAAAATAAAAGGTAAAAAAATTATAGATATTAATGGATTTAGCTCTGATGAACCAGGTGGAGATAATTTAATAATTATAAAATTTGATGATGGTTCATCAGAAACATTACATGTTTATAATGGTAATACTGGTGATAAAGGTAAAGATGGTCCAGAAGGTGTACATGGTGATCAAGGAGAAGATGCTATAATAAATTACAAATTAAAAAACGAATTAGGTAATGGTATAGAAGATGTATTATATATTGTAAATAATACTACAACATCTGATGGATATTCATTACCATGGTCTGCATATAGAGGTAAAATACTTTATAATCAAGTATATGAATTAAATGAAACATTTTTAACAGAAGAAGAATTTGCTAATTTGTTTACAAATATAAAATATATATATGCTGAATTTATTACAAAAACAGATAATAAAGAATCAGCAATATTTAACAATGATGTAAATGATCACTTGGTATATAAAAAATACTGGACATATGAAGATACTGAATTAGAAACTTATTATATTTATAATCCTAATTTAGATGTTACCGATGAAGATGGTAATGTAATAAAAACATATGACCCTGTTGTTGCTGATTTATGGAAAGATATTTATCTTGGTTCAAAAGAAGGTTATTTCCCTATAACTGATTCTATGGTTAATGATAGTACAATAATATATTATTTTGACCAATCAACATTACAGTATGAAGAAGTAACTAAAATAGATCATGAATTTGCTACTGAAAGCAGATATATTGGTGATAAAAAGATAGATAGATATTATATTTCAGAAATTGATGCTTTTGTATCAGCAGAATATAATTATTTAAATAGAAAATGGAAATTTAATTTAATAACTGGTCCAGAAGGAGAAATTGTTCCTGATATTTATGTTACTGAAGATGGTATACATTATACACAACTTACAAGAGACGAAGTATTAGCAATTGATCCTGATTCATTATCTGATTATTATACAAAAGGTAAAAATGATGAAGGTGAAGATGAATATAATAGAATTGAAAATATTACATCATTCTTGGCTGTTAAAGATTTAAGATATTATCTTTTGGGTAATGATAATCAATATTATGAAGTAGAAAAATCAGATATTAATTTTGTTGAAGCCGGAGATATTGTAAGCGCACATATTACTCCATATATTATATCTTCAAGAGATTCTATAACTAATGTATATACATTTACAAAAGTTTATACAAAACAAGTATATGATGATATTGTTGTTTTTGCTGATGAAATATCAATAGATTCAATAGATTTATATTATTATACTACTGATAGAACATATTATAGAATGTCTATTGAAACAATTCAACCTGAAAATGAAGGTGATCCTATTACTTATAACAGAATTTATACACCTATAGAAATACCTTCATGGATTTATGCTGAATTTAAAACTTATGATGAAGATGTATTATCTCTTATTTTAAATTCTAATAATTTACCTGTTGAAGAAGATAATACTCAAGAAGATTCAACCGAAGAAGATTTAAATACAAATATTGATATAAAGAATATTATAAGAATTGTACCAGGTATAAAGAAAGATTTATATCATAAAAATTCTGATGGTACATATTCATTATTTGACTTAAATAAAGACCAAATATATTCTACTGCAGAATATTTCGTAATAGCCGATCAACCACAATATATTGAAATAACTGGTGATTATGCTAAATCTAACGCAATTTCAATATTATATATATTAAATACTGACGGTAATTATACACTTAATGAAGGTGAAATTATTGATGAAAATATATATTATATCCAAACACCTGCATATGAAAAGGTTAATGATCCAAATGAATATTTAACTCAATATAATTTAACATTATTTAAAGGAGAACCACAAATTCTTCCTATTGCAATATATCCTAATACAGCATATAGAAGTTATGTTAATATTGAATATGACTCTGATAAGATTATGTTCTTTGAAGATGGAAGAATAGCTGCTATTTTAGGAAATAATATTACTACACCTATAATTATTAGATCAGCTGCTGATCCTAATATATATGCAATTATTAATGTTACATTAGTAACACCTATGAAAGAAATATCATTAGATGAATCTAATGTTTATGAAGTTGATATTAATGAATCAGTAGTTATAAGATATTCATTTGGCCCAGATGATACGACAAATAAGAATATCATATGGTCACAATTAAATGATAATGGTAATCCTTCAGTTACAATTGAAAAAGTTGCTGATGAAGATGCTATAATTATTACTGGTATTAAAAAAGATAATATAACAATACAAGGTATTGCTGAAGATAATTTAGGAGCTGTTGTTTCATTTAATTTTGAAATTATACAGCCGGCGGAAAGTATGATATGGGATCAAGATAATATTACTTATCATCCTCCTGTATATTATACAGCTGATGAAATAAATAAATACAATAACTTAGATCATGTAGATGAAATAGCTGCCGGTTTATTAGAACCATTAACAGAAACAAGTGAAAAGGAACCAGCATATTATTCTATGGTTGTATTAAAAGGACTTAAATATTTATTAGATCCTATTATTACTCCAGTTAATACTTCATATAAACAAATTGTATGGGAATCAAGTGATTATAATATAGCTGAAGTAGTTTCTGAAAATGTTGATGTTGAAATTGAACCTGAAGTATCACATATTGCAACACAAGCAGATGTAGATAATAATTTAGCGGAAAATATTGGCGATATTGTTATTGATTCACCAAGAAAAACAGAAAAACAATTAAAATATTTCTTAACATCAAGTAATATTGGCGAAGTTGTAATAAGTGGATATTTAGAAAGATATCCTGATTTAATGATTGTCGTTAATATAAGAGTAGACCAATCAATTGAAGAAATACTTATATATCCAGAAGTATTATCAATGAATGTTAATACAAGTAAAAAATTAGTAGCAGAAGTTCTTCCAGATACTGCTATTAATGGTACATTTGAATGGGTAAGTTCAAATCCAGAAATTGTCGAAGTTGGTCCAACAGGTACAATAACAGCAAAAGCACCTGGTGTTACAACTGTATTTGCTAAAGCAAAAGATGGTTCTGGTGTTGAAAATAATGCAACAATAACAGTAACTATTCCAATGAAAGATATTATACTTTATGGTGATGATTCTATTAACGGTATAATTTATGTGGGTATTGGTCAAACTGTAACAATTAAAGCAGAAACATTATATATGGATGAATTTGAAACTGGTACTAAACTTGGAATTAACTGGTCAAGTTCTGATGAAGAAATAGCTACTATTGATGAAAATGGTGTTGTTTCTGGCCTTGCATTAGGATCTACAACAATTGTAGCAAATGCTAAAGATGGTTCTGGTGTATTTGGAACAATTAAAGTACAAGTAATTAAATTAATTGAAGATATACAATTTAGTATAAATGAAATTAATATGGAAATTGGAGATACATTAGTTCTTGTTCCTAATATTACACCAGATGATGCTTCAAATGAAGTTGTAATTTGGTCATCATCAGATGAAACAGTAGCAAAAGTAAAACAAAGCGGTATTGTTTATGCGCTTTCTAGTGGAACATGTGAAGTTACAGCTACTACAACTGATGGTACTAATAAAGTTGCTACATGTAGTATAACAGTAATAGAATAAGAAAATAATTTTTAATAATTAAAATATGGATAAAATTAATAATATAATAGATTTAGATGAAATTCTTTTTTATTCTGGAGAATATTCAATAGATGCAGCATCATATACTGCTGATAGGGCATTTGGTTCATCTGTTGAAGGACTTGGTGAATTAATTAAGGATGAATCAGATAATACCATATATTTTTCAAATTATGAAAATGTAAGATATAAAGAAAGAAAAACTAATTTACAAAATATTAATGATCTTTATTCTGATAATTTAAGTTATTTATTATCATTAGATAATGGATTTAGTCTTGGTTATACATATATTGCAAATAATAGATATAATGCATTATATACATATGAAACAGATTTAAATAATGATTTTAATACTGCTGATGGTTTCGTTTCAAGAGACTTAACTGATTTCTTAATTGGATTAAATACACAAACATTTAATAAACAATCATTTTATAAAGGATCATTTGAAGTATCATCAATAAAAATTGATCAAACTTATTTTACATGGTACCCACAAGATACTGTAGCTTATATTGATAAAGAAGAAGTTTTAAAGCCAGTAGAATTTACATATTATACTATATCTGCTGATCTTAATGATAATGTATTTGACGGTCCATATAATGAAGAAGAACCAGTATACTTTTTTGAAAATGATGAATATGTTGAATATGAAAATATTATAGAAATGAAAGATTATGCGGAAGCAAATAATTTCTATATATGTAAATGGGTTAATTCATATACAGTACCAGATTATATAGATAAAAATTATATAATTGGCGGTAATTATTATTCATATATCCGCCAAAAATATGAAACAATAAATAATACAATTTATGATAAGGTACATGATAAATTAAATGTATTTAGAGATAAATATGGTGAAGACCAATCAATTTATGCATATTATATGTGGGATTGTAATTCAGATATTCAATTATTAATATCTACAAATAATTTAGGTATAAAGAATAGTACATTTAAAATTTCATTTACAAGTCTTTTTGATAGATGGTTTGATGATACTATTGATATTAAATTAAGTGATAGCATTGAACCAAATACTACTCTTGCAAAAGTAACATCTGGAATAGATGGTAAAATTTATTCAGTTTTTGCAAATAAAAAAGATAGAATAACTGGTGAAAATATATTAATTAATAAAGATAATACTGCTGAATTTATTACAGATACAGAATTAACAGTTGATGATGAAATTAATATACTTACCCCATATGCAATAGATACTCTTGATTTAGGTAGTATAAAAGATAAACTTGCAAATACTATAAATCTTACTAAAAATCCTTGGATGGAACAAGGATTAAATATGAGATGTTTAATTTTTGATGATGGCGATGATACTAAAAAATCATCTGTTCAAAAAATTTATGGTTTAAATACAATATCAACACTTGAATATGTTGATTTATCAAATATTGATAAATTAAGTGCAACTCCCGCCTTTGATAAACTTGAAAACTTAAAAGTATTTAAGGCTTCTGGAAGTAATGTAGATTCATTTAGACCAAAAGCAGGTATTCATATGTATGATGTAGAATTACCAGGAACAATTAAATCTATAAAATTATTAGATAATAAATTTGAAGAAGGTGATTTAAAAGTTGCTGGTATAGATACACATTTTAATGGTATATTCAATTATGAACCTAATTCAATACTTTCAAGTTTAACTCTTAGAAATATTGATAATAAATTAACATATTCATTAATACATAATTGGTATAGCATTCTTGATGCCGAAAATAATTTAGATTCATTTAAATATCTTGAATTACAAGGTGTTAACTGGGAAAATATACAAGCACAACAATTAATTAATCTTAAAAAATTTGATATAAATCCAAATCTTTCAGGATCTGTTTCAATTCTTGGATCAGGTAATTATAAATGGTTAACAAGAAATGAATATCAAATGATAACTAAATTATATGGTGTAAATGCTTTTATTCCATCAGCAATGGTAAATAATAAAGTATTTAGAAATTTTGATATTTATTCTAAAAAAAGAAATGAAGATTTTGAATTTAAATTAAAGATTAAGAATAAAACTGTTGGCGAATATAATGAAACAATATTAGATACAGATAGAAATCATGCTAAATATGAGGAAGTGTTAGATATTGAATTTAAAGCATATCAATATGATAGTCAACATAATGAAGTTGAAGTTGATAATAAATATCTTAATAGAGCAGCTAATTCATTCTTAGATATAATATATAATGATCATCAAACTGAGTTTATATTTAAAAAAGATGAAATTGATAATTTTGCATATGCAAAACTTAATAGAGTAATTGATACATCAAATTCAGAAGAAATTAAAAATATATCAAAGGGTGATATATTGTTATTCAATGGTGATACAATTATAATATATTTTGAAGATGTTGAAAATACACAATATGAATTTATTAAACTTGGTAATATAACAGATGTAACTGTAAGAAATGCTGCCGGCATAACATTCTCAAGTATTGAAAATTGGTTTAATTTACCAAATTATGATGAATATGAGGTTGAATTTATACCTTCAGAAAGAGAAACTGTTATTCAAGAATTAACAGTAACATTATTATCTGATGATGGTAATACAATTTTTGATATAACCGAAGATAAAGAACCTAATTTAGAAGGTATTAAAATAGCTATTGATATTGATGTAACACCAGAAGATCTTGAAAAAGTGGAAAATAAACAAATAAATATTGAATATGATAATTCAATATTAGATGTAGAAATCGATGATACTAATGAAAATCATTATATTGTTTATACATTAAAAGCAAAAGAAGGATATGAATTTAGTAGAATAGAAAAGACTACATTTAATATTTTCTGTGATGCTAATAGAATAGATACTATACAAAATCAACAAATAGTTCTTAGAAAACGTATTGAATATTCATATGTTGATGAAAATAATACATTAATTCTTAGCGATATGTTATATTCAATTGAAGGAACTACATTAGTAATTAATGATACATTAGTAGATGTTGTATTTGATAGTGAAACAAATACACTTACAATAGATTAATAAAAATATTAAAATATATATTATGGCAAATAGAGTAATTGAACATATAAGATTATCTAGTAGTGATGAAATTTTTGACGTAAAAGATGTTATTGTTGTTGGTTTTGCCAATCAAATAGAACAACTTACGCAAAAACTTGAAGCATTACAAAAAAAATATGATGCTCTTAAAGAAATAGTAGAACAAATAAACTATAATGGTGGGCAAGTTAATCCAGATGATGGATCAAAAGATGGTTCAAATAATATTTAAAGTAATAACTAATTTTAAATTTCCATATTTTAACTATAAAGGGATGATTAAAAATATTTTAATCATCTCTTTATTTTTATCATATTTCATAATTTTTTAGTTTTATTTTTAATTATATGATATGTTCTTATTTAGGTAAGAAGGAATTATAGAAAGAAAATAATAAATATAAATATACTTTAATAAAATATGGCAACAGTATTGTTCGATGGAATACTTGAAAAGGATCAGGATTGGGGCGACCCAAAAGGTAATGGACAACCTGCTTCTGGACGAGCTGTTCAACAATTTATAAAAGATACTCTTAATAAAAAATTTGGATGTATACGTTATCATAGAGAGGAGTCTCAATATTATGTATATGCTGATGATGCTGATGCTGATAAACATGAATCAGATCCAATTACATATGCTGATTTATTGTTAACAACATTTGATGCACCAGCACCATATGAATTACAGACACCTACTTATTCTAATACTAATGTTACAACATTATTATCTTCAAAGAATAATGTTATATCATTTAGATATTTTATACTTGATAAAGCTAAAAATCCAAATATGGATGACTTATCAATAAGAATGAGTATCTCAACTTCATCATCTGTAAAAGTTGCTCCACTTATTAGAGGTGCACATACAGACGATTGGAATGTAAAAGGCGATGGTGATACCTATATTGGTAGCTTAGTTGAAATTCCTATTGATGAATATTTAACATCAGAAGATACCTATACATTTACATTAACATTAACTGGTGTAAATACAAAAGCAATGGCATCTTTAACATTTGAATATAAAGTTGTTAATTTGGATGTTGATGTTGTATTTAATGAAGATTCAATTCCTTATTATCCATTTGATAATAATGAAAGTTTCTTACCAGCTAAAATAATGTATAATGGTGCAGTCGGTCAAAATAAAATTATTGATATTTTTATCGATGGTGAAGAATTAAAACAAACAGGATTAGGATATGAAGCATCACAAACAATATCATCAGGTGATGTTATCGGTAGCCAATTATCTGAAACTAAAAATATTAGATTTTATAATAAAGATAATAGCGCTGCACATAATGCTGTTGTTTGGCCAGAAACTGCTAAAAATACTTCATTACGTGGAAAACAAATCTTTAGCGAAGGTAAACATACACTTCAAGTAAGAATTAAAATTCCTAAAGGTGTAAATGAATATTTCTATTCAAAATCAAAATATTTTGAATTTATCGTAGTAAATTCTGAAGAATTAAAAGATGAAACTTATTTACTTTATGTTACTGATATTAATCCTTCAGATAATGAAGCAGTTGAATCATCTATTCGTGAATTAGATTCTGATATTATTTTATCAGGAGAACAATATAATAGCGTTTCTATGAGCGTTATTCCTATTAATACAAGAAATAATAATGTAAATATTATTTATAATATTATAGGTAGAACAAATGAAGAAAATACTTCAATTTTACATGGTAAACGAAGCGGTGAAATAGATAACTTTAATTATATATTTAATTCAATTGATGTATATGACTTAAATATATATACAAATAATACAAATGGAGATCCTAAACTTCATGCAGAAATTACAATTACAGGTACTACAGAATTCGGTACTATTGAAGAGCAAGATATAGATAATCTTCTTGTTAAATATACTGCATTAAATAGAAGTAACTCAGAATTATCTAAAGATTCTTGGAAAAACAGTGCCCCTAGATCAAAAGGTGTAGAATCTGAAGAATATCCTGTAATATTCCATAATGTTCTTTGGAATGATCAATGTGGTTGGGATGGTCAAGCACTTGTTTTAAGAAATAATGCATATATTGAAATACCTGTTCAATTATTTGATTTATATGGTTCTACGGGTCTTACATTTGAAATTGACTTTGAAACATTTGATGTAAGAGATGATGATGCTGTTATTTTAGATTTTAGTGATCCTAACAATAAATCATATCTTAGATTTACTGCTACTAAAGCAGAAACATTATCAAAGAATAATGTTAATGTATTAAAGACTAACTATAAAGATGGTTCTAGAAATAAAATTGCATTCTGTTATAACCCTACGTCAGATAATAAGAATGAACCTGGTGTTCCAAATCCTAACTTAATTCTTATATTTGTAAATGGTGTTCTTGATAGAGCATGTAAATGGGGTGCCGGTACTAAGAATTCAGATACAATGAAATGGGATTCTCCTACTACTAATACTATTACTATTGGTAATTCTGAAGGTATTGCTAATATGAAGATATATGGTATTAGAATATATGGTACTTGCTATACAACAGAACAAGCATTTATGAATTATGTTGTTGATCAAGGAGAAAACATCCCTACAATTATGAGAAAAAATAATGTATTAGGTGAAAATGGTAAAATAAGTTTCCAAACAATACTTAATAATGGTGATGTTCCTATTTTCTTATTATCAACAGATTATAATGAGCTTAATAATGCAACGAATAAAAAAGACCATGCTCCATTTGATGGACAATTCTTTGCTGGTAGCGAACATCCAGAATTAGGTTTCTATGTAAGAAATGGCTATATGTCTCTTCAAGGAACTTCTTCTATGAACTATCCTACAAAGAACTTACGTCCTTATTTTAATAAAGTTCATAAAGAAAAAGTTAATATACCATTATCACTTTTAAACTTACCTTATGTACAAGATTTAAATAAACAAAATGGTATTGACTTAGATAACTCATATAGAACAGAATTCTGGCCATATTCAGAATATGCAGGTCATAATGAAGTAGACTTTTCACAATATATTGATACAGAAGGTATAATTCCATATTCTGTAAGTAGTAAAGGACTTGTTGAAAATGCTGATGATGTAACTGCAGATGCTATGGGTGCAAGCAACTTATTCCATGAAATTGCTTATGGTAAAGCTTATTCATATAGAGCTGATGTTGCTAAAAAATATGCTGCTAAAGGTGAAAAAATTTATGCAGGTACATTAAATGCTAAAGGTAAATCTTTAGGAATGCAAATACTTAATCCTAAAGAAGGTGAAACAATAGATCAATTAATTGACGCTGCAATTGCTGCTGGTCAGACATTATGTATTAGCGCATATAGACCATTAAGAAGAACAAATATGACAGATGATGAATATTGGTTCTATATTAAACAATTAAGATATTCAGGTGTAAAAACTTTCTCATGTAAAGCTGTTAAAGATGCTGAAACTGGCGAAACAGTTAACTATGCATTTAAAAATGAAAAGAAAGGATTAAAACAAACTACTGAATATTATGGTTTAGGTGCTTTCTGGAGACAATATAATACAGAAAACCATTATTCAACTTGGACTGATAGATGGACAATTAAAGCAGACTTTGCAGAATCATCAATGACACATAATGGTGGTATTGGTGCTCTTTGGGGTCGTGTTTTAAGAACATTTATGTATAATGGTGAAAGAGCTGGTGAAACTGGTTCACAAGCATGTCCTGGCCAACAAATTCCAGGAGGTACGGGAAATAATAAGATTTTAGCAAATGAGTTTGTTGATATTAGAACATCATGTGACTCTAAACCAATTATTATATTTACAAGAAAACCAGCATCAGTAGATAGCAATGGTGTTATCACTTATTCTGATCCTGAATATGCAGGTATCTTTAATATCATGACTGATAAATCATCTATTCCTGCTTTCGGATTTAAGGATATTAAAGACCAAGACGGTAATTTAGCGTTTAATGCACAAAAGGTAGAATGTTGGGAATTCTTACAAAATGGTTCTGATGTAGCAACAGGTGTATCACTTATTTATAATGATGCTGAAAATGAAGTAACATTAACAAATGGCGCTACTAGAGATAAAAATGGTTATGATATTGGCGATAAAAGACCAATATTTGAAATATTTGAACCTAGATGGCCTGAATGTGGAGGCGATAAAAATGCTACAGAAGGTGATGAATTATTCTATCAAGATGATGTATTTGGTGTTCCTTCAAATAATCTTGAAACATTCTTAAGATGGTTACACTTCTGCGAAGGTGCTATTGATTATACTATTGATGGACAAAATGGTTATCAATATAGTCCATATATTCCATTTGCAAGTTCAGCTGAAGCCGCTGAATGGCAAGCAAGTCACACTGGTGAAGAAGCTGTTCTTTATTATCAATGGGAAGATTCTGGTAATATTAAATATGCTAGAGAGGGTGAACCTTATAAAACAGGTAAAAAACATACAGATATAGATGAAGAAGGAAATACAACTATTGTTTGGGAAGAAGAAATATTCGTCTTTGATCCAACAAAAGAAGGTCTTCCAATTTATCGTTATGATGTTAATGCAGACCTTGAAAATGTTGTAAAATCACGTAGCGCTAGAAAGATTAAAGATACATTTGGTGATGTATATAAATTAAAGATTGAAGGATTTGATGCTTTAAATCGTTGCTTCATACAAAATGAAGATGGTACATATTCAAATAGTATTGATGAAGATAAAGCAGCTAATTATTTAGTTGAAGTATATCTTAGAAAAGAAGGTTCAAGATATATGTATGAAAGTGACTATACAGATGCTTGGGTACAATGTACTAGCGCAAGAGTTGCTGATATTACTGATAACGATCATATTAATGTTTCTGGTAAACCATATGAGCAACTTACATTTATGGATTACTTTGAAGCTACAGCACCTGACCACTTAGATGTTCCTAAAGTAGCTGCTTATTATATTTATATAATGAGATTTGGTGCAGTTGACCAATGTGTAAAGAACTGTATGATAACTACAGAAGATGGTCAACACTGGTATTTCATTAATTATGATAATGATACTACTCTTGGCGTAAGAAATGATGCTACATTAATATTCAACTGGGATTTCGATAGAAATACTTATGACTATGATGGTAATAACTATGCATTTGCTGGCGCAAGAGCAATTCTTTGGAATAATATTGAACAATCAGATTACTTCATGAATATTGTTAAGGCAATTGCACAAGTATTCTATACTTCAGGCCTTCTTACTAAAGAAGCTGTTCTTAAGTATCTTGATGAAACAATGTGCGGCACATGGTGTGAAAGACTTTATAACGCTCAAGAAGAAATTAAATATCTTTCAACATTTAAACGTAAATTTGATGGTAAATACTTAAAATTCGTACAAGGTACAAGAAAATCACATAGAAATTGGTGGGTAAATAACAGATGGGAATTATATGATTCAATCTGGAATATGGGTTCATTTGCTAATAAATATTTTACTCACTATATTGTATGTACTGATGGTGCTAAAACAACTAACCCTATTGAATTCTTAAGAATTACCGCTGCAAGTAAATATAACTTCAAGTTAATTAAGAATACACAACCTTATGGTACTCTTCCAGCTAGAGAACTTATTCCGTTAAATAGAGATGAATCATTCTCATTTAATATGTATGCTGACTTACAATTAGGTGACCCTATTAAAGTTTGGGGTCCTCATAAAATGAAAGTCGTAAACTATAGACCTGGTACAAGATATCTTACTGGTGCATTTGAATTAGTACCTGGATATACTATTAATGTACCAGACCCTAATAATCCAGAACAATTAATTGAACAAGATTCTGACTGGGTATTAGAGGCTGGAACATATATGGTTAAATTATTAATTGGTGATGGTACTAATACATGTTCAGTATCTTCAATTGATGGCTTAAATTCAGTAACATCATTAGAAGATATTGATTTAAGAGGATGTACTAATTTAGCACCTATTGCTATGAATAAATTAATCAATATACATAGATTTAGATCAACAAATTCAACTGTATATAATTTTACACCAGCTGATGGTGTTGTATTATATGAAGTATCACTTACAAGTAATCTTGAAGGTATTTCATTAGTAAATGTTATATTTGAAGAACAAAAACCTGAAGATTATCCAGTTTATCAAACTGAAAATCCTATAAGAAACGGTGTTATGATTAATGATGCTCTTCCTTATGGTATAAATAGTGAAGGTAAATTAACGGGTGCATATAGCGGTAAAGATGATGATGTATATAAATATACTTCTGAAAGTAAAGCTATATTTGATTATAAACCAACAAGAACATTAAAATCAGTAACATTTGATAATGTTCAAGGTTTTGATACATTACAATTTATCCGTGACTTAAAAGAAGCTACTCCTGTTACACAATTACCTAATACTATATTAACACTTAGATCAATTAATTGGAGCGGTATAACAGTATCTGAATTAATTGAATTATATCTTGGTAAAGATTCAGAAAATAATAAGAAACCTACATTCAGATTTGATGAATTTAGTGGTATAATTAAAGTTGTATCTGATGAAATTGATCCTAATACTGGGGAACATAATACATCTATTACATTTGATGAATATAATAGAATTAAGAGAGAATTTGGTGAAGAAGTATTTAGTTCAGATGAAAATCAAAAACTTAGGATTACAACTGAAAAGAATACATTCTTTACACCTACTGATGACACTAAACAAGTAATATTAGAAAGTTATCCAACAAATACAGCTGCTTTCAATTATATCACTGGCGTTACAACTGGAAATAAATTAGGTGATATTTATCAAGTAATCAGAGGTGATGAATTTAAAGTAAAAGCAACTATTTTCCCTATTGATAATACTGTTAAATATAAATATGTATTAACTAAGATCAATAGTAATAATACACAATCACAAGTACCTGCTAGAGCCGGTTCAAATAATACTATATTTGAAAATACTTTAGACGGTGTTACATTAACTAATATAAATGATTATGCTGTATTAAAATTCACTGAAGGTAGAAACTATAATGCAAATAATGCTATTTATATTATAACTGTTGTTAAAGAAGATGAAAATGGTAATTTAGATTATAATCCAAATAATATATTAAGTGCTAATATGCCTAATATTTATGTTGGTAGTGTTTCTAGAGTTATTCCATCAAGCATTATGACAAAAATAGATAATGTTTCTGGAACATCAGTAAATATTAATGATGAAAATCATCATGTTATTGAATTTAACTTAGGTGAAACAACTAATGCTGATATTAAAACATTTACTATAAATTATCAAAATACTAATAATATTATATTTGATAAAACAGAAACTGGTAAATATGATTATACTATTGTTGATAATAAATTATCAATTGGATTTACATGTACTATTCCTGAAGCTAATTTATCATCAAATGTAGGATTTGTTTTTGAATTTGCTACTTCTGATACAACCGTTCAAAATATAATTACTGTTCAAACAACAATTAATATTCAAGCTATTTATGCTAATGAAGCTAAATTAGTTTTAGTTAAAGCAGATGGTGAACTTGATGAAGATAATATGATTGTAAATAATCAAAAATTAATCATTAATAAACCAGGTAATTATAAATATAAATTATTAATTGGACCAGATAATTATAATATTCCATTAACACCGGATAATATTAGTTTTAATGTAACATATGGTAATATGTCTGGCGCTGAAAGAGTAAGCCTTAGTAATGAATTTGATGAAGAAAATAATATTGAATTCACAATCAATGGTTTATTTAATGGTAAATATACATCAATAGCATCTATACATGAAGCTACTTTTACATTCAATCATAAATATGAAAGTCAAGAACCTGTTGTACTTAAATTTACTGTTGAAACAAGAATAATTTATCCAGATTCAACATATATTTCAGTACAAGATTATGTAGATAATAAGCCAAATAATTATATTACTGGTTCTTCAGATAATAACCTTGATATTTACTTATTGAATAATAAGGGAACTAAAGGAACAAATTTTGAACCATTATTAACTGATGGTTCTGGTAATCCTATAAATAGATTAAATGTAAAATTAAATGTCCATGATTTAGCTGTTGGATCAACATTATCTGATTTTGATTTACAACCAACAGTAGATTATTATTTTGATTTTGATAATTTAACTATTGAACATGAAGACGCAAGTTTTGCTTCTACATATCCGTTAAATGATTCAGATTCAATTATTACAAGTACAATAACACATGATGATGAAAATATTCACGGTAATAATATATTATCATTATCAATTCAATCAGTTCCTAATACGGTATTTACTGTAAAGATTACAGGACAATATACTATAAGGTATGATAATGACTTTAATATAGCAACTGAAGATTTAATAGCTCCTGTTCAATTTACAATCAGAATTCATTATACATTAGCTAATTATACATCATATAAGAAGATTAGGAGTAATGAATGGTATTTAGTTGATAAGGATTCTAACTTCTATCAAATTGATATTTATGATGGTAAATTAACATCACTTGATCCTTCTTCAATGAATCAAGATCCAGCAAAACCAGAATCTGATTCTGATATGTTAATTTCTAAAGCACAGCAATTTGGTGTTGAATTTATCGGCGTAGGACGTACTTATGGTAATCCAAGAAAATACTTATTTATGGCATTATTAAATAATAGTGATATGGATGTTTATACATCAGTTACTAAGACTCCTGATTTTGCAATTAGAGAATTCTTCGGATCTATGACTAATTTTGGTCTTAAACATACAGCTGATATGAATGAAGGCGCTAATGATGAATTTGCCGGTAATACAAATACCAATTTATGGATATCTCAACTTACAGCAAATATGGTAGATAAACAATTATTAATAGATTCTAATTTATACAAAATTTACTTTAATTTAAATGGTAAATTAGATTATACATATAATAATGATCAAGATATTACTGTTAATACTAATGAAAGAAATAAGAGTAATATTCAACCATATATACCTGTAGCTAATGAATTAACACTTATAATGCAAGATAGATATAGTTTTGATATTATTATAAATGCTATAAATAATACTTATGGTAGAGATGGTTCATTCGATAGATTTATGACAGTTGAAAACTTCAGAAAAGTATTATCAGAAACTGATATTAATGGACAAAACGGTGGATCTAAAGATAACTTGTATTTCCAAGCTGAAACAATAAGAACAGCAACAGATAATAACGGAAATCCAATAGTTCATGATTTATTTGCATTTGTAAGTTCTTCTGACTCAACTGATACAAATGGACAATATATAATGGTACCAAGATATTTTATAAATCAAATAAATGATATGCCATTTGAAGATAATTATTCATTACTTACTACTGGTGGTAAGGCAAGATATACATTCTCATTGATTGTAGATAATCAAGAAAATAGTAAATCATATCAATGGTTTAACTGGAGAATATCAATATTACCATTATTAAAACTTTCTTAAGAAATATATATAAATAATTAAATATTATGACTGTAGTTAGTAATTATTCTAAAATTGATCAATATAAACCAATTGATAAAATTGGAAATAATGAATATATCATTGCTTTTGATAAAAAAGATATATTATCAACAAAATCTAAGGAAGTTAATGGTATTTTAATTGATACTGATGAAGTTATTCCAACTGGAGATTGTACTTATAAATCATTTGTAATAAAAAGTAAATTATCAGCTAATCAAATAGTTAATTTAATTTACAATATTATAGATGAGGAAACAAAACATAGTATAATTAATTTATTTAAATGGAATGGATATTCAATATATTTATCTACTGAAAATCAAATGAATTATAAAAATGCATTTGATTTAGCAGTTGCTACTAATGGTGAATCACTTCCAGTAACATTTAAATTTAAAAAAGATGGGAAAACAGCATATTATACTTTTGATATGATTTCTGAATTAAAAGATTTTTATATGGCAATAAATAACCATATTAATTCTTGCTTAGAATTAGGATGGCAAAGAAAAGATGCTGTTAATATTGAAGATTATAAAATTTAATATTTTATAAAGTATATTTATTATTGAAAGAACAGTATAATTAATTTTATACTGTTCTTTTTTTTATTTTTATATATAAAATATATTTTTATAAAAAATGAGTAAAATAGGAATTCCTCAATATAATGATCAAATAAATGAAACTGAATTAGCTGAATTAAAGAAAATGATAAATATAATCTGTTTAAATTTTTCAAAAATTGCTACAAAAGAATCCTGTGATAATAGAAATTCAGAAGTATTTGATACATATGCAAATCAATATGCTGTTGATTTAAATTCCTGTGAAGATATGATAATATGGGGACAAAAATTAATTAATAAATTAAATGATATAATGTTTACATTATCTGTCAGAAGATTTGGTGATAGATTATATAATACTGAACGAAATAAAATATTAAAAGAAAAAGAAGAAAAAGAAACTGAATAATCAGTTTCTTTTTTTATTCATAATCTTCTATTTTCCTATATCCCATAAATCCCTTCATAGGAATTGGTTCTTTTAAATAATGAAATTTACCAGTCCTTGAAATATAATTTCCAGAATCCCAATTTTTTCCTGTAGTAGTACATTCAAATCCATCTCGTTTAGATATATTAGAAATTTTCATCCAACCTTTAATATATCCATTATGACAAATATAACATCTATCTCCTGGTTTTACATCTTTGGGAATTGTCGGTATTTTATAATTCATCTCTTGTGTTTCATCCTCAACAGCTTTTAATTCTTTTTCATAATCTTCCCATTTAATGGTTTTAGGAATTGTTATACAAATACTACTCATTATTTATCTTCTTTAATTTTATCTATACAATCATTAATTATTCTTTCAGTTAAAAGAGAATCTTTAAACATAAAATTCCACCAACTTTCCCATTCGTCTGTTATTTGTAACTCTCCAGTAATATCAAATAACTTTGGGCCTTCATTAGTAAATATCATTGTCGCAAAATGATTATCTATTGAATTATACCAAATACCAGATTCATATTCAAAAGCATTAAATCTATTATCTAATATATCGGCAAACCAATAACAACAACCATGTGTAAAAGTTTCAATTGTACCTGTATTTTGAAAATGTGATATAAAATATAATATTTCTTCTTTAGTAGTCATTATACATTTACTCCTACCTTTGCATATCTGATAATATTATCACCCATTTTATATCCTTTAAATTGGGTAAAATAAATAGTTCCTTTTTCTTCATCTTCTGAAGGAACAGCCATTATAGCTTCATGAATATTATCATCAAATTTATCACCCTTTTGTGGATTAATTTCTTCAATTCCATTAGATGATAAAATACCTAATAATTTATTATAAATAAGTTCAATACCACCATTAACTTCTCCTGCTTCTTTTGCTTTTTCAAAATCATCTAAAATAGGAAGTAAATCTTTAAATATAGCTATTTTACCGGTATCTTTTGATTTAGAAATAGTAATAGCGGTATTTCTTTGAAGATTTTGATAATCTGCCAAAGCTCTCAAATATTTATCATAATTTTCTTTATTTTCAGTTATTTGATTTTTAATAGTTTGTGTAGCAAGTTCTAATGATTCTTTATATTCTTTTAAAGCTTTCTCCATTTCTTTATAAGAAAGCTTCTTTTTTTCATGTGCTTGCTGCATATCTTCTATAAATTTTTCATTTTCCATATTATTAAAATTTATATTCTTCCATACCCATTATTTTTCTAATTGCATTTGATGCTTTTCTTGCTTCTTCTAAATTATTAAAAGCTTTCCATCTGCCTTCATTAACTAAATCTAACCATTTACCATCCATTTTAAATGCTTTCATATAATCTTCACATGATTGAGGTAAAAAGTCTAAATCACGGATATACCACCAATGTCCAAATTTTTCAATAAATTTTTCTCGTTTACTTTTCTTTTCTTTTTTCTCTTCAGTATACCAATCAGGTTTTGGAAATCTTGAACTAAATTCAATTTTCTTAACTTCTTCTGAATCTATATTTTTTGCTTCTGGCCACTGTTTATATAATTCATCTAAAGATTCAACATAAGCAACTAATATAAAATCCTTTTCAGTTTCACCACTACACCAATAAGGATATTTTATAGGCCATACAACTGGCCTATAATCTTCTTTAACTTCTTCAATATTTACATAAAATCTGCGCCAAAGCATATTATTTTTTATTAATTATTTCAACATTTTTTAAAATTCTAACTATTTCATCAATAGATTCTACTAAACTTCCACAAAATCTTTCTGGAGCAATATCTGAACAAAGTCTCATTGTTGCATTAAATGATTTTACTTGTACTTTATTCCATTCGCCAAGAACAAAAAATGCAACTTTATTTACTGTAGTTCCATATAACTGTGCTTGCCAACAAGAATTAATAATTTCTGCAATACTATATACACCTTGCATTTCTGGAGTAATTACATAAAGATGAACATTACATTTATTATTTTTTTCATCTTCTTCAATAGCTTGACATTCTGGTGTCCAGTTATCAACAACAGGATTAAACCACTCAACATTATAATTTTCAAGTTCTTCTATCAATTCATCACGCCAAGTAGTTTCTGCGCAAGTACCACCTAAAAATATTCTATTCATACTATTAATATTAAACATTTTAATTAATATAGAAATAAAAAGAGATAGATTCAAATCTATCTCTTTTTTATAATATTCATTATAATTTATTAAACAATCAATTCCTTTATATGTAACTTATTCTTATTATCTATTAATTTACAAGTAATCTTTATTATATTTTTCTTTTCAAATATATATTCTTTAGAATTATCTTTATTAACTATTTTCTTATATTTTACTTTACAATTTGATAAATCTAAATCTCTATAATAAAAATTATTATTTTCATCTATACCTGGAAAAAAGTATAAATGAATAAAATTTTGGCCATCTTTAAATATTGTAACATAACCAGGAAACATTATTCAATAATATTATTTTACAACTTTTCTTTCCCAATGATATTGTTCTTCAACACCTTCTACTGGTTCAATATGTTCTACTCCTTGATGTTCAAGGATCATTTGGAATTTATTAATATTAAAATCAGCACCAAATAATTTAGCAACCGATTCGCATCCCCAATCATCTTTACCAAATACTTTATCATTCCAAGGTTTAACATCTTCAGCACCTTCATATCTGAAAATAATTTTAGAATTTACATCTGTACTAAATGTAGGACATATCCAAGGATATTGAGCACCAGCAGCACTTGAAGCGCCTTGCCATGTAGGTTTTATATTTTCACCTCCAAATGATACACTCTTAACCTTAATCCATTTATCACAAGGATAAACTAAATTTTCAGGAGTTGCTACATAACCACCTTCTGCGCCTGCAAATAATTCAAAAATTTGTGTAGGATTATCAAAAAATGTAGGAATATAATATTCAATAGTATTATCTTCTACATCAATAATCTTTTGTACACCATTATCACTATACCATTGTGCTTTGAAATCTTTAACTACAAAATCACCTGTACATTCTGCATTTGTATAAACTTCAACAGTATAAATTTTATCATTAAATCCAGGAGCCGAATTTGTACTTATATTCCAAAGATCTTCACTTGGATATTTTTCATGATATTTCTTAAGAACGCCATTTGATTCAGATGCATTCCATGAAGCCTCATCATAAACATAATCATATGAAGTTGATACTTCAAATGTAGGATCTGAATTATATTCAGTACCATTAAGGATCCATTTTTCAATTACTTCTTCTATAGCTTCAACATCTATAACTTTAGTCCAATCATCACCTTCTGGTTTAACTTTTGGATCATCATTATTTATTGTTGATTCTACTATAAGAGTAACTTTTTCAGTCATATCTATACCTGCAGATTCCATAAATTCAGTTGTTACTTTAAGTTTTTCAGAATCATTATTATCAAGCATAGCGCCGTCAGGAATATACCATGCTAATTTTTCAGCAGGTATTTTATCTACATTAAATGTAAGACCAGTTACTTTAGTAAATAATTTCTGTAAATCGCTCATATTATATATTATATATTTGAACTATTATTTTCAGATGGGTCTTCATCATCGTACTCTATATCAGCTGTTGAAAATTTAGATTCTTTATCTAATCCTAATTCTTCAAGAAGTGCTAATGTATCATCTTTTTTTCTACCTTCTCCATCTAACATAGCGCCATCAGGAATAAGCCAAGCTAATTGTTCAGGTTCATGTGATTCAAGATATTTTTCAACATCAAAAGTAAGACCAGTTACCTTAGTAAATAATTCTTGTTTTGTTGCCATTACTTTATTTTTATATTTTTTTATCTATATATAAAAATAAAATTTTAAAAGAGTTCTAGTTGTACTGTATTACTTGCATTTACAAGTGGAATCTTCATAACTTCAAGAAATCTATTGATAGGATCGATAATAGTCTTTTCCCATTGTTTTAATTTATCAACAGGAGGTGCAAAATCTGGAAGTTCACCAGCTGGAAATCCAAAATATCCTGTTAAGTTTTTACTTAGTCCTGTTCTGATATTATAATATTTAATTTTACCAGAATAAAATTTAAGGTTATCTTGATGATGTTTATGTGCTAAATAATTAAATCTTGCAATAGCATGTACAGATACAGGACATCCTTTTCCAAGAAGTAATTCATTAGTATCATCAATAACATACTTTTTATAATCACCGCTACCAACAGATTGAGAAATATCCTCAACGGGTGCTTGATAGAATTTCTTACGATATTCATTTAATTTATTATTGAAAAACATAATATAGGCATCACGTTTTTCTTCTGTTGAATCATCAAATTCAAACATTAAACTCTTCATTAAATCAGAAAGAATTTCTCTACAAAGTTTAGGAGTTGTTGATTTAATAATTTCAATACCTGTTCCAGATACTTTAGGTTTTTCATAGAAATTACCTTTACTGAAAATAAGTCCTTTAAGATATTTCTTTTTAGCAAGATATATACCTGCTTTTGAAATAGTTTCAAGTTCAAACTCATGAATACTATGTCCATGACGGGGATTATATATATCTTCGCACCATTGTGTATTCTGTTTATCAAGAAATTCCTTATTAAACTTTAAAATAAAATTAGCTTTCTTTTCATCTGTATCATATTTAGCTTGACTTTCTGGGGTCATTGCTTGAAATAAAGTACCATAAGTAGTATAAACAGAATTATGTACTAATATATCATTTGCTATAAAAGTATGTGTATTGTCATCTACTTCTATATCATAAACATATTCATCATTAAAATCATCTAATTGTTCAATAGATTCAATTTCTTCTATTTTATATTCCATATCAAATTTATTACTTGCATTTGTAATATTAATATAGAATTACTCTTTAATCCTTTTCACTAATTCATTTATATCAAATGATTTTTTCTTATAGTCAGATTCCCATACTATTATTGTTTTTATTCCTAATTCTAATAAACTATTAATTCTATGATTATCATTATCCCAAATTTCTTTAGCTGTTATTGTTTTATTAAATGGATTTGGATTATCTGTTTCATTAAAAAATCTTGGATCTGCATGAAAATTAGTTCCATTAAATTCAACACAAGTTTTTAATTCAGAAATATAGTAATCCAATTTAATATATGTTTTATCTGCTAACATAATACCATATTCAGTATTTTTTGTAGCATAATATGTTTTATATTCTTGAAAATATTTATCTAAATCATTAAATAATTTTTGTGAAATTTTTGAATAAAATGCTGGGTTATGATTTGTTATTTCATTATATCGTTTAAATCCTTCTTCTTCACCATATTTTTTAATAAAATTATCTATAGTAAGAGCCTTTGATTTATTAATAAAATATGCATATTTTTCACCATATTTTTCTTTCATATAATCAAAAGATTTAGTAATTTGCTGTTTTTCACAATAATTATTAAATATTTCTAAGCCTCTTTCTTCGCCATGTTTTTTAATTAAATTTTCTTTTGTTACTGCTCTATTTTTATTAAATTCTTTAAAATCCTTATATGACCATCCAAATTTTTCTTTTTTATATTCAAATGTATTTGTTTTTGCTTGTTTATTACAATATTCTATCCATTTTTTCTTTCCTGATTCTTCTCCCCATTTTTTAATCATTGATTCTTCTGTTACACCAACAGTCATAGAACAAATTTTTTTATAATCTTCGTCAGAATATCCAAAACAATATTGTCCATATTTATTGGCTTTCATAAAATAATATTTAGGTGCTTTAGGAGGATCACTTTTAAAATGTTTTAATAAGCAATCTTCACAACAACTTAAATAATATTTATTACCATCTATTTCTCTACAATAAACATCAGGTTTAATTAATTGAATAAAATAACTACCTTGTTTATGATATAATTGAAAATTACTATTAACTATTTTTTTATTACAAAATCTACAAATAGGAAATAATTTATCTGGAAATAATTTAGATAATTTTAATTTCTCTTCTTTATTTTTACATTTATTAAATAAAATAACATTTTGATGTAATTGAATTAAATCTATATCTTTATCTAATTCAATTACATCAAAACTATAGTCATTAACTTCTATTTTTGAATGCCAGTAAGTTTTATCCTTCACAATTAATTGATAAAATCTTATCAGTATTTTGATTTATATCTTTTGCTTTTATAGAAATTTTTTTACCATTTCTAAAAACAATACAACTATGATCGCCAGTAACAATTATTTCTTTTCCAGATTTAGTTTTTATCCTAAATTTAGGTTTAGAAACTTTATGTCTAATTATATATTTAATAGGAATATAATCTATTTTATTATCATTTGTATAATTTAATATTTGTTGATCACATTCTACTATTTCTTTATTATTTTCAGTTATATTAAATTGCCCAAACTTTTTTAAACAATTATTATATAAATCTTCAATACTAATTTGATTTTGAATATTTTTATTATCTTTTATTAATAATAAACTTTTTTTCTCAATACTATCAGTATCTGAATAAATAGAAACAGTTTGTTTTCTATACCAATCATGTTTTGATTCATCTAATTCAAAATCAAATTGCTTTTGTAAATCTTTTCTTTCCCATAATGTTTCATGGAAAAATTCTTCAAGATTATGCCACATTGTCTGTGTAAGATTACGGCATTCACCAGTAATATCACCAGCAAGTGCAACATTATAAAAATAAAAGAAGCAATTAGCAGCAGCACCATAAGCAGCATTACCTAATGTCTTATGTGCCATTTCAAGTAATGTATATTCTTGCCTAAGTGCTGTTAAATCTTCTTTAAATGTCTTTAATTCTTCTAAAGACATATTATAAATATCCTTATCGGGATAATGTTCTTTCAATAATTCAACTATATCTTCTGAAAATTGCATAATTATATATTATTTTGTTTTTCTAAACTATCTAATTTAATAATTTTTATATGGTTATTAAACATATTTGTTATACCTTCATTTAATAAATTATATATAGTATCAATAACACTTAAATTTTCTTTAGTAAATTTAGTTTCACTAGCTACAAATTTATCAATGTTTTCTATTAATATAGAATATTTTTCATCAGATAATACATTTTTAAATGAATAAAAAAATTCTTTATTTTCCTGAATAAAGTCTTTATTTATATATTCATAAGTATGTATATCTAATTTATCAAATAATACATCCCTTGCATTTTTTTCTGATGAAAATAAAAATTGACCCGTATAATCTGAAAAAATTTCATTATCAAATAAAATTATATATTTATTTTTTAATACATTAATTTTATCTCGATTTAATTCAATATTCTGTTTACCTCTTGTAAATATATCAATTAATGATTTATCATTTGGCGTAAATGTAAATGAATTCTTTTTAAAAAATTCTATATCAACATGCTTATCTGTAACAAATGGATTTATTTCATTATCTTTATATAATTCTTTTTCTGATAAACAACTATAATCCCATTCATCTAAAATATTTTCAATGAAATCAATAGTATTTAAATCATATTGTTGTTCTGATAATTCATCAGATAAGTCTTTAAATTTATTTTTTATATAATTAAATGGATCAGAATATTCTTCAGAATCAAAAATATCTTTCGGTGTACTCATACACAAAGCTAATATTTCTGATTTTATTTTCTCAATATTCTTTAATGTATTTTTTTTATAAGATTGTAATTCTTCTTTACTGTTTGCATCAATATTATCAAAATAAAGTGTTTGATAACGAGGTTTAATTAAAGTACCATTTGATGACATATTATAAACAAAATCTATTTATAATAATATAGAATAGTGCTTATTAAAAAATCAACAGTCTATAAAGTTTTATTTTTATATATAATATATTGTTTATTAAGTAAAATATGGCTGGTGCTAAAATATCTAAATTACCAAAATATGAGGAAGTCTTTGAAGGTGGTAATTTGCTTGAAGAAATAAATAATATGTTAATTCCTATTTCATTAGGAAATAATACTATTAGACTTTCTGCAAAAGAATTCGCGCACTTAATTTATGAAGATTTATATAAAGATGTTATTGTAAGCGATTTTCAAACACAAATCGCTCAAAATACTAATTCTATAAATGAATTAGAAGAATCTTTAAATAATAAAATAGATACTCTTCAAGAATCAAGTGAACAAATGCATCAGCAAATTGTTAATACACAAAAAGAAATTGATGAGCAACAAAATATGGATATTGAAAATGTAGTTACATTATTGAATGAAAAAATTACTACTCTTCAAAATATAAGTGAGCAAATGAATCAACAAATAATTACAAATCAACAAGCAGTTGATTCACAACAAAATGAAAATATTGAAAATGTAATTGCATTATTGAATGAAAAGATTGCTAATTTACAAGCAATAAGTGAGCAAATGCATCAACAAATGCTTGCTAACCAACAAGTAATTGATGAACAGCAAAATCAAGAAATAGATAATATCAATAATACTACATTGTGGGAAATATATGATAATTAATTATGGCGGTTTTTGTAGGTAAAAATAATTCAAAGAAAATCTCTGAGTTAAAACCCAGGGATATAATTACATACCATCAGGCATATTCATGGTTACCTGTATCACAATATGATCATAGAATTGATGCATATACAAACTTTCGTATAAATTTATCTGCATTAACTGATTATACAAGTACATATTCTTATGAAGTTGCTGAAAATCTCCATTCATATATAAAAGAAGAATTCAATCATGATGAATGGATAGATTTATTAAATGTGGGATATGCATATAATCCAGGATATATTTCAGAAGAATTAGATGAAAAATATACTTATTCATGTATTGCTCAAAATATAACTACTTATACAGTATCATATACAAGTTATTTACATGGATGGCATTATTTATTTGGTAATTATGATGTTGTAATTACTCCAAGACCAGAATATTTATATACTGAATTAGAAGAATATATATTAACCGAAGATGGTAAAAAAATTACTGTTGATTAATTAAATGGATGATAATCAAATTATAGTAAAAGTAACAAAAGAAGAATTAGTGGCAAATCCTCCTGAAATATTTAAGAAGTTTTTGCTTATAAATTCTTCTATGTATACTGATGAAGCATTTGAATATTTACTTGAATTAGTAAATAAAACTGATTCAGTCGCTTTTATTCAAGATACTAAAAAAATATTTACGCATGGTGAATATTTTGGTGGTGATTTATGGGAAGATTCATTATTTTATTTTGGTAATTTTCAAATTTTAAATGATCAAGATGAATTAATTACAGAAATAACTGCTGAAAGACAAAAAGAAATTTTAAGATTTAAAGGATTAAATAATATAACCATAACAGCTGAAGATGTATATACTTATGAAGGTAAGTTTAAAACTATTAATTTTGGTTATGATATTGCTAATTCTATAGATACTTCTGTTTTTAAAGGAGATGATTTAACTGCTGAATATAATCTTGAAATTAAAGATGAAAAAATACATGTAAATAAATATATTCCTATTAGGGTTGAAGTAGAAGAATCTACAAATGTAATAGAATATGATACATTAGTTGATACATTAATAGTTCCAATAAATGTTATTGGAACTGATAAAAATAAAAATATATTTATTTCTTCATCTACTAATGATAATGTAACAGTATCTGAAGATTATAAAACATTTACAACAAATATTGCTAATCCGTTAATTGATAATATTAATTTTTTAATTTTATATAGTGATACAAGAAAACAAGATAATATAATATACACACAAAAGACGGGTTTTGGATTAGTATATGGCAATGAAGAGATAACAAAAAATAATTTTAAAAATTTTCAAAAGTATATAAATTATAATAATTGTGATTGTGAATTTATTTTAGATTTAAATGATGAAGAATATGGCTGGTTTGCTTGTCCATCTGAGTATGAACCAATATTTATAGATAGGGATTCTAATATTGGCGGCGGTTGGCTAAAATATAATACATTTTTATATTATTCAATTAACATACCATATACTGTATATAGGACAGAACAATGTGGTTTAGGACATACTAAATGGATTATTAAAACAAAATTTGATTAAATTTATATTTTTTATAGTAATTAATGGCTAAATTAACATATAATGAAAGATTTACTGATGTGCATAAATATAATGAAGACGGTTCTTATACTGGCCTTCAGATTGCTAGTAAATTAAATCAAAAAAATGGTCAAGATTATAAGTTAATTGATTCAATAGATATTGATTGGAATGGCGTTTGGTCAAGTGCTGCTAATGCATATATTTATGATACATATCAACTCTTTGAAACAATTGATAATATTGCCGATTTAACAGAACTTGAATGGGTTAAAAATAAATTAAATGAATTAACAGATGATGTAGATTTAATAATGTCTACATATGTTACACAAGATCAATTAAATGAATTACTTAGTCATTATGAACATGCATTAGAAGCTGGCGAACATATTACAATAGATGAAAATAATATAATATCTACTTATGATTTATTAACACCTGAAGAAGCTGATGCAAAATTTAATACGATTGAAGAATTTAATATTTTTACTAATTTTGTAAGAGAAAATTATTATGATATTCAAACAGCTAATACTGTAATAGATAGAATATCAACAGAGAATATTCAAAATCTGGTTATAAAAAATGCTGATGAAAATTTTAATGATTTAGAAAAAATTTCATATTGGATTTTACAACAGCCAGATGATATAACAGGTGGCCTTGAAGAAATCAATAATAGGGTAAATAGATTAGATGAAGTTGTAGGATATTCAATATATAATGAAGAATTTGATACCTATACATATTCTGGAATGATATTAGATGTTTATGATTTACAAAAAACATCAGAATTTTTAACAGAACAAGTAAATTCTGCTGTTGAATTAGCAATATCAGCAGTTAATACATCTAATATAGCATATGATACTTCTATAGAAGCATATGATTTTGCATATTATGCTTATGAAATTGCAATCACTTCTGATGCTTATTCATATTTAGCATATCAAATGGCATATTATGCTGTTGAAACAATTGGTGTTCCACATTCTTATGGATATTTTACAGAATTAACTAATGATGATATAAGAATTTTACAGGAAGATCCAACAGCTATTGAAGTATATGCAATACGATATGGAAATGACTCTGGAATACCATTATTAGAAGAATATGATCCTTTATATGATGGACAATATTATAAATATATTCCTGAAATAGAAGCAACAGGATTCCATAAAGATATTGATAATATTTCAGCCGTTGCTTATTATGCACAATATTCTGCTGATACTGCATTATATAGATTATATTCACAAACTACTGGTACAACATATGCATCATTAAACTTAGAACCAGATTCATATAATGATGATCCATATAGAAAAATTATATTAAATGTTGATGAAGCTGAAATAGATAGTTATAACGGGAAAATCGATAAAGATGGCTTTATTACAACATATTCATTATCAAATACATTATCATATATTTCTACATTTGTTATTATAAATAATGAAAATGATAATACTAATAATGGATAAACTGTTTAAACGTAAATAATTTATTTTTAATTAAATGAAATATATCAAAAATATAAATATACTTAAATAAATATGGCAAATTCAAATGTAAATATTGCTAGTAAATTGTATGCTTATATAAGACATGGTATTGATATAAACGACAATATTAAGGACGTCTATAGAAATTCTATGATATTTATTGGCGATGAACAACAAATATATGTTCCAGTAATGGATACATATGTTGGTATCGGAATGACCTCATATAATAATACATTAAATAGGATATCCTATCTTGAAGGCAGAATTAATGAAGTTGCTGAAACACTTTCTAGTGATCTTGTTTCTAAACTCTATGCTAATTATAGCTATACTGATTTAACATTCAATAGCTATATTAATGCTACTGATAAAGGTCAGTCACTTGCAGCATTTAATGAAGGCGGTGAAGAATTCTGGCAATTAAATAATGAGGTTACTATTAGAGGTATTAATGACTATGATCCTGAAACTGGTTTTGCTCGTACTATAGAACATCCATATATAGTTGTTGACTCTGATGGAAATGAATATAGATTAAATCAAGCAGCACCTTATGGTAATGGATTAGAATATCAAGTAGATGTTTCTTCAGGTAATGTTGCATATAATGCAAGTGGATTATATGTTAACTATAATGATGGCGAAACATATACCAAGATGCCTACTTCAGGTATTAAAGTTACTCCAGTATGGGGTGGTATAACATCTGTAGAAAACCCTATTACACATCAACCAATTGCTAAGAGAATAGGTAATAGACTTGAAATTGATGACTCATTAACATGGAGTTACATGACAAGTGCATATGCTTATACTTTAAATTATTCACAATTATATACAAATTCAGAAATTGAAAGAGTATATCATAATCTTTTAGGCGAACCTACAGCTATTTATGTCCCTGTATCATTTGATTCTGTTGTTGATGATGTTACTACTGAATTTAATAAACTCTCAATTCAAGATCAAGAAAGATATGCTGCTGAAAATAATGTAATTACATGGCCTGCAGTAGCTACTGTTGCTAATGGTGCACAAACAGAAGCTGGTAATGCTACAATAGATGGCGTTACTACTGCTTGGTTAACTTACAATACATATACTGTAGTATATAAAGTTAAATCAGGTGATTATTATTGGAGTGCTTATTCATCAGATATTAATTATGAAATAGCATCATTAAAAGATGGTAATTTAGCTTATACACCATTTAGTGTTGCTCAAATTTCTTCATTATTAGATGAAGATCAAGCTAATAATGCTGGTTTTGAAGCTGTTGCAGACACAGATGAATATACTGCAACATCTGCATTTATTACATCATACGGTCCATCTTCATATAGTTTAATGAGATATACTGATTCATTTGTTGCTAATTTCCCTCAAATTTACATCAAAGATACTCAGTATAATTCAACATATAATATGAATATCAAAGATGGTATAGAAACTCTTAAAGAAGTTGCTTATTTACTTGATATTCTTTCTGATGGTACACTTGGTTCAACAACTTATGTAACATATGGTGATTGGTCAGCTGCATATTGGGATGTAACTGATCCTGATAATCCAGTTGCTAATACAGGTTGGGAAGGTCCTACTACTACAACTGATCATGTTGGTAATACAGTTGTAACTTATACATATGATGGTGTAACTTATACTGTTCTCCAGAAGATGGATGGTGTTACAAGTCCTAAAGCATCTGATTTATATGTATTCTATACAAATACCGGTGCTGATGCTGAAAATCTTGGTATTCAAATAGCATATTCAATCGCTGGTAATAAGAAAGAAATTGATGATTTACATTCACATACTGATTTACTTGAAGAAGGTAAAACTACTTTAAGAAGTATTCAATCAACAAGTAATGATTTTGCAGAAGTTAAATTAGTTGGCGGTACTACACATTGGGTAGATACTGATTCAAATCAAGGTGAATCTGATTTTGGTAATGAAGATGTATTACCTGAAAATAGACATCCTAACTATGAAACAAGTGATAGAAATGCTTATAATTCATACCTTGTTGGTGATGTAAATATTCAAGTACATTTAAATACTGCTAAGGTATATACTACAACCTATACTGCTGGTGTTGATCCAATTAACTACTATTTCAAAGATGATTTTGATGTTGTTTGGTTTGGTGCCTATACAATGGCTGATATGAATAACTTACCAGAAACACCAAATACTACATATTATGAAATAGGTAATCCAACGATTATTCATAAAGATGCTTCAGATCCTACAACTGTTACATTAGCACAAGCTGATGCTGCTCTTAATGATTCTAATACTGATTATATAAAGGCAGAATTTACAGAAGTTACAAATCTTGAATATCAATATGATCCTAGATTACAAACAGTAGGTACACAATATTGGTATAAACCAGAAGCCGCTTTAGCATTAAATAACAATGAACAAAATATAAAATATGCATCTTGGACTGTTGAAGATTATTTAGGCTTAGCTGATGGTGATCCTGTTAATAGTGCAAATCTTCCAAAGACGGGTAATTATGATGTATATTATAAAGATTCATCAGATACTGCTGAACCATATAAGAAATATTCATCTTTTGATAGTGAAGCAAATGGTAAAGTAGCATTTGAAAATGAATGGAATACACAAAATAATGATCCTCAAAATTTCTCTGGCGATCATGAACTTAGTCTTGATGAAAAAATTTATATTATAGACTCTGGTCTTATTAATCAAGAAAAAGTTAAAGTACATGCAGTTATTGGTGAAAACGCATTAGCAACCACTGAATGGGTAGGTGCTTATGTTGATTCTGTTGTTGAAGATATTACAGAAGAACTTGAAAATATCCTTGAAGAAGCTAAACAATATACAAGAGATCAAATTGCTAAACTCGATAAAGATTATAAATATAGTGATTTCAATTCATATTGGACTAACTTCTTAAATAATTTAAGTGAACCTTATGCATGGGGTACTGAATCAGGTCAAACTTATAGTGTAGCCGCAGTTACACAAGCTGGTTCACCTGAATATAAGAGTGCATATGAAATAGAATATAACAGATATCAGAATAATCCTTATGTATTTACATATGAAAATAGTGGTGATTATCGTTTAAGTTATATTACCAATTCACAATATGTATATAATACCGTTGAAGAAGATGGTATTGTTACTCCAGAAACAAGAGAACTTCCAACTGATGAATTAACAGTTAAAACTAGAGTTTGGGGAGATGAACAAAATGAAGGAGCTAACGCTTCACATACCTATGAAGATGTAGTAATTAATAATACATTAGATAGCGATAATAGTGGTAGCGTTGATCAACCAGATGAAGCTAATGGTTCAGATAATCCATTATTCATGGCAATCTATAATTGGATGGCAACTGCTAAGAATGCTACTCCTTCTGATGATTCTGATGACTTTGAAGATAATCAATTATTTGTTGCCGATGGTGTAACTTATAAACCTCTTCCAGTGGATTCAACTTCTAAAGAAGCTATTGATACATGGAGATCATCATTAACTCCAAGTACATATTATTATTTCAACTATGAAACTCAAGAATTTGCTGATTTAGTTCTTTACATGAGTTCATTGGTTGGTGAAGAAGTACATGGTAACCAAGTAGTATTTAATTATGGTAATAGAGATGATAAATTCTGGACATTAGTATATGAACAAGTTCCTAATTATGTAGAAATTAATCTTCAAAAAGCTGAGACAGATACTGTAACAAGTACTAACCTTAAAGATTCATTAAAGATTGAAAATGAAGATGGTACATTCTATGTTCTTACAAAACATGATACAACTTCAGCAACCACAGTAATTGATGTTACTAAAGTTGAATCTGATGGTACAACAGCAGTTTCTGGATTTACAGCAACCACATTAAAATATATTGATAAGAAAGCTACTGAAAAGGTAGAATACTTAACTGTAGAAAACCATCACTATTCATATTTAGAAAATGGTAATGGTGAAAATAAATTTGAAGTAACTGCACATATTACTAAACTTGAAGATGCAACTGCTTCTAATACTGGTTTTGCTGATGCATTTGACGTTCAAACATATGTTAAGAATTTCTTCGCTTGGGTAGATATTTCTGCTTCAGTAACCGATAGCATTATCAATTCATTTGATATTTACTATAAAGAAATTACATTATCTGATTACTTAGCAATGGCTGATGCTCCAACATTATATCAAAGAACTGTTTCTAATGATGAAGTACAATATAATTCAGTTAATACTCCTAATACATCATGGTACTGGCAAGATAATAATGCATTAGCTAGTGAACATGTAAATACTGATCCTGATACTTTAGTAAATGGTGGTACAGCATCAAATGTTACTGTTAATTTCGAAGCTGGTACATCAAGTGGTAATGACTTAGTAAAAGCTGAATATGGTGAACATATTAAGATTAATTTACAAGTTAGTGGTGGTTGGTTCCATAAACAATTCAACGCTAATGGTGGTAGTAAGTATGAAGAAAATAAACGTACTGGTTCTAACTACTATATCAGAATTGAAGAACCTAAACTTAATCCTCTTAACCTTACCCTTACTGAATACGGTAAATAATAGGAATAATATATTAATAAAAAAGAGAGTTTCAAATGAAACTCTCTTTTTTTATATATTTAAATAAATATTAAATATTTATAAAATGTGATTTAGGTTTTTCTTTTACCTCTTCTATAACTGGTTCAAATACTTCTTCATTTACTTCTTCTATACCAGGTTCACCAGGTTCTCCATTTAAAGAACCATCATCATACATATCAGTACCAATTATTTCACTATCTTCATTTTTAGGTAATTGTTCAATTATTTCTTCAATAGGAATTTCTGTTTCTTCCTCTTTAATTTCTTCTGGAAGAGTTTCTACATATTCTTCTTGTTTTTCTTCAATATCATTATAAGGTAATTCTTCAGGTACTTCTTCAATAATTGGCTCTGGTATTTTTTCTTCCTGAACAGGAACTATTTCTTGAGCAGGAATTTGAACAAATTCTGTTTTAGGTTCTTCTTTTTTATCTTCATCTTTATTTAAAAATCCAGTTACCATTGAAGTAAGTAACAATGAAACGATAGGAAGAATAGCGCCGATTATATAGGCAAGAATAACATTTGCATTAGCATCTTCAATCTGTGTCCATATAAATATCGGCTCTTTAAAGAATCTAAGAGATGCTTCTGAATTCATTATAAGATATTGATATGAGTTATATACATTACCCATTACCTGTACCAGGGTAAGAATTCCCATCAATACCCATGGCATTATTTTCTTTTGTTGATTTTTATCTGTTAAAATACTGAATAATACTGCAGCCTGACCGATTTCAAATGCTACCGCAAGTATTATAGCTAAAGGTTTAACATTGGCAAGTCCAAAGAATGATATAGCATGTATCGTACTAACCAAAGCTACACAAATATAAAGTATCGCAAAAAGAATAATATAAATTTTTTTATTACTCATTTAGTTAATTTTATATATTTTTTATTTGTTTCGTTATACCTATAAAAATAAAATAAAAGTCTATTTCATTATAAAATAGACTTTTTATATTCAATTATTCAATATGGTGTTATTCTGAATATTCTAATAAATTAGGATTATATTTTATATCAATAGGATAATCATTAATCCTGCTTGAATCTAACTTAGAAAATATTTCATTTAAGGTTTCTTTTACATCTTTTTCAGCAAGTATTTCAAATTCATCAAATAAAATAATATATTTTAATTTTTTAAGTTTAAATGTATTTAATTCTGATTTATTCTTTTCATCATAATAAGGATCCCATTTTAATGAATATTCATCAATATCTTTATTAAGGTGTTCAAATTTTTCATATTCAAAATAAGCATCATTTATATCATCATAATTCTTTCCGATAAGTTTTTTAAATTTATCATTATCAGCAGGAAGATCCTTTAAAAGAACATCACCAATATAAATCTGTAAATCACTTTCTGAATAATTTTCAGGTGCATTTAAATAAAATTCTTCTGGAAATATATCGAATACTACCTTTACATTCTTTACGGTAATATTTTCATATTTTTCTGTTATAAATTTAACTAATGATTTCATAGATCATTATCATCATCTATTTGTGCGGCATTATATCTTTCTTCTTCAATCATTTTAGAAGAAAGATAAATAGGTTCATCATCCTGTTCATATTCATCCTCATCATGTTTTGCTTCACGCATAAGATCAGATATATCACAGAATTTTTGATACATCTTTTTATCTTTTCTGATAAAGTTAATAACCTTTGTAATTTCTGCAGTAATGGATGAAGGAGAGCTAAATCCATACTTCTTAGCCATTTCTTTACCAGTTAGCTTCTTTTTACCATCTTCTGCGCCGAATCCGAAATGATTACAGAAAATATCCATAGTCTTTTCACCAAATTTTTTCTTAAGTTCTTCAAGAATTTGATCCCAAAGAGATTCTATTTCTCTCTTATCTATTTCTTTACCTGGATTTTCAAGGCCGCCTACAATATCCCAAAGAGTTTTACCTTCATCGCCATCTTTACCACCAAGGTGTTTATCACCAGATATAGTATTAGATTTTGCAATAAAACCCTTTTCTTCTTTTTCTTTCTTTTGTCTTGAAATAGGAATACGTACAAGATGATTTTCATTCTTGATTGCTTCAAGAATATAACATCTAATCATCTGTGCAGCAAACTGCAAAAATGTATATGATTTATATTTAGAAATATCAATACCTGAAAAATCCTGATCTGGATCAAGAATTTCACCTTTCTTTTCAGCTTCTTCCTGAGCTTGTGCTCTACGTTTTTCTTCACGTTTAATAGCTTTGTCTGATTTTCTACCATAAGTATTCATGGCACGGGTAAGACCTTCTAATGCGCCGGACATAAGTTCATCTCTTGATAATGCTGTTTTACCGACCCAACTATTTACAATTTTATGTACAAGCGGTTCATACTTCTTAGCAACTGCATTTCTGCCTTCTTCTGAATTAAGATCCATAATAACTTCATCAGGAGAAGCTTTTTTATTAATGATTGAATCAAATTGAGTCCTTGTCATAAAAACAGGAATTTCAAGGATTCTACCATTATTATTAACCTTTGTAATATTGGCATAAAGAGATTTTTGATCTCCCTTAGGAAGACCTTTATTATAGAAATCAATAAGGGCATTATCAGTATCTCCCGTTGAAAGATCCTTTATATAAGTCCTATTATGATCAATGAGCCATTGACATACGTCTTTAGCTTCTTGTGAAATGAATTTATCTGCAATTTCAAGATACTGCTTAATTTCATTTGTAGATAGGTAATTTACTGAATCCTCTTGGATTTCAATTGTTTTTGCTTCGAATAACTGCGAAAATTTCTTCATGTAATTTAAATATTATAATATTTGTTATTAATATAATCAAAAATATCGTATAATATTATAGGAGTTTTTTTAAAAAGTTCAAAAAACTTTTAATTTATTTTATATTTACGAATAATAATTGATTTATTTTCTATATTTATATATAAAAATAAAAAATATAATTCATATAACGATGTTTATCAAGAAGATTTATCAACATTCTTTCTTATATCGTTTAATTGATTTCATTAGAAGTTGGTATACATATGGCAAGGATAAGAGATTAATTTCAGATACTTTATATAGTAAGGCATTTAATCTTGTCCTTAAAAAATATTTAAAGACTGATTTCAGAAAAGACTGGATTGGAAGATTATATGGAGTTGTAAATCCTAATCTCAATGAAGAAGGTAAATATGATTTTAATTCAGTAATCATAGAAATAGACGGTGATAATACAAACAATAATGAATATGTAAAAAATTGGGTATATAGGCAAATGGCTTTGGTATCTCAGTTATTTAAAATTGAAAAATTATATGATTATATAGATATTGATTTTAAACATGTAGGTCCTGAAAATATGGACAATTATCTTGTTGTTTTCGATATCGTTTCAAGAAAGATTTTTGCTCAAAGTGTTAAAGACTTAATTAAGCATATAGTATTTTTAGCAATATTATTTATTGTAACATTTTTTAGTCTTAAATATTTTGCAATTATATAAAAATTTTTATTAAAATAAAAATATATTTAACGTTAAATTATGGATATTTTAGAAAAGAAGAAACAGTTAGCTGAATTTGAAAAGTCTTTGAAAGAAATGTCTGTTGAGGAATTGAAAGCAAAGGAACAAGAACTTATTAAGGAAGCTGATGAAAATGATGCTGTTTTAAATAAGAAAACATTTAATCTTTCAACAGAAAATTATAAGGTAGTTGCAGAATCTATTAGAATGATTTTGAATAAGCAAACTGTTGAATGGAGATTTACCCTTGGTATGGTTTCTATGTATGATTTCTGGGATCCTGAAAAATTTCCTAAAACAATTAGTTATCCTTTATTGGATGCAACCCTTCGTACTATCGGTGAAATGAAATTTACCGGTTATAGTGAATGGGCAAGTGTTGTAGCAATTAATAAATACTTTGAAGCTACGCATGATGAGTATGAAGCATGTACTGAAAAGATTTATGATATTGCCGCTCAGCATAGTGCAATAATTGATGAATTGGGCCTCAGAGAACCAGTTAAATCAGTAGAAGAAAATTAAAAATGAATTAACTAAAAAATAACCCGTTAAATTAATTTTAACGGGTATTTTTTTAATCTTTATATATTAAGCTATATGGAAATACTCTTTTAAATTTTGGACTCACCAGAAGTCAAATAAACAAGTTTACATACCATAAATTTTAGGCAGTTTATCTCTTGCTGTTTCTAATGTATCATCTGCATAAAAATATCTTGCATAATGTCCAGACCATTTTAATGTCCAATGTATTTCTACTACGCAATCATCTTTTTTAGCTATTTCAATAGCTTGCATTAAATCATCATCCGTTGGTACGGTATCAAATTCACATATATAAGATTTAAGTTCTTTTATCATATATTTTTAACTATAATTTTATATTCATATTTATTTTGTTTATAAATCTTTATTTTTTCTTTACCTTGCCTGAAAATAGATTTCGTAGAAACAAGATCGTCAAAACAGTCAATAAAATCATATACAATATATTTATCTTTATACTTACTTCATCCAAGTCCTCGTCCTAATGATTGCATATTTATTGTACCAGATTTAAATGATTCGAATAAAACACCGAAACAAAGATTTGATAATGTGATACCGGTGCCTATACAACCATATGAAGCGACAAGAATACAATTATTATTTTCTTTTAATGTTTTTTTAATTTGATCTCTTTCTTTTGGTTTTATTTTGCCATGTATAATACATACTATTTTATCAGGCATCCTTTTCTTTATTTCCTCTGCAACATACATAAGATATTCTGTATGGTGTGCCAATACCAATGTATTATATTCACAATATTTAAGTATATCATCACATAAAATATCTATTCTTTCATGCATAAAATGTATCATCATTTTTTCAACAACTAATGAATTGGTATTTGTTGATACTTTTATTTGATCCTGAAGAAAATCTATATATTTTAATTCTTTTTCTTCATCACTTAAATTACTGTCATTATATATTTCATTTTTTACTAATTGAATTCCATATGGAAATGTTTTCTCAAACTGTATCAAAAATTCCGGATTCTCAAGTTTTACTTTATCTTTCTTTTTGGGGTTCTTTTTATTAGGAACTTCAAAGAATGGTGATAATGCATATTCGGCACACTTTATAAAAAGTTTCTTTTGTTTTTCAATATCCTTATAATTTATACGGTATTGATTAATTAATATATCAGAAATATAACCATGATCCATTAATTCACGCGGTGTAATTTCTTGTATCTTAGCGCCGATAAGAGAATGTAAACAATATCTTTCAATAGATTTTTCTGGCGGTAAAGTACCAGTCATACCGAAAGCTATTTTAATTTTATTCATAAATGGTTGCGATATAATAGTTTTTATTTCAGATGCCGTTGCCCTATGTACTTCATCTACAAATACACAATCATATCCATCAAAGAAATGCGGATTATATTTTTTACTTTTCCTATCCAAAAATTTAATAAGACTTTGAAAAGTACCAACTGTAAGATTAGAGCTTTCAAGAAGTTTACCGCCTGACCATACACATTCTGTTTTAAAGAATTCAGCATAATCATTAAAATCATTATATGCCTGTTTAACCAAATCAACAGAAGGTACAACCATAAGAATTTTTTTCATACCAAGATATTCCATACAATATCTGAATACCATATATGAAATAAGTGTCTTACCCGCACGTGTAGCAAGCTGTGATAATGATTTATTCCATTCAATTATTTTATAAGCTGCTTCATATTGATAATCATATGGAGTCAAACTTAAATTCCAAGAATTTACTATTTCTTTAAATTCTTCAAATGTATGGATCATTTTCCTTTTAAACTTTAATGGATCCAATCCATCATATGGAATCTTATTTTCTTTTAAGAATTTATATATTACTTGCCACATACCTATACTACACCAAAGAACACGTTCTTTTGATGCCTGTATATATTCCCAAATAAAATCTTGAGTAAATCTTTCTCCTTTAAATGTTGGTAAAAAACAAATTGGATCTGTAAGATTTATATGTTTTATTAAACAATCAAAAACATGATGTCTTACATATTTTTTAACATCACGTTCATATACATCCATATATTCATCTTTAGTCCAATCACATTTAAGAACTAAATATCTGTTATCACCATCTAAATATGTAAAATGTACCATAAATTCAAAATAAATATAATATAATATAGAATATTTAAATAACTTTTTTAAAACTCAAATAAACGTCCATAAACGAGTTATTTTACTTTAAGATATAATCTTTATTACCTAATGAATTAAAGTGTCCCAGAAATTGAAAGAGGTACTAAAAAACATATATTTTAGTACCTCTCATAATATAATTTTAATATATATTAAAATATTACTCTTTTGGCATTACTAAAGCACAAATAAGATATACAAGAATACCAGCGCCATAGCAACATGCCAATAATGCCCAAATAATTCTTACAAGTGTAGTACTAACTCCAAAATAATTAGCAACACCTGAACAAACTCCAAAAAGAAGTTTTTCGCCTTTAACAAGTCTTTTTCCGCTCATATTTTTCTATTTTATATTTATATAATAATATAGTAAATTTTTCTAACTATATAAAAAAAGTTTATTATAAACTTGAACAAATATATTATATATATAAAATGACTTGTTTAGATTTAAATGATCTTTTAACAAAAGAAATACTTCCTGAAATAAACAGTATTATTGCAGAATATATTGAATCTGAGTTTTCTTATATAGAAAATGAAGAAGACTTGAAAGATTTAGAAAATACTGAAGTTTCTGATGATCTTTATGATGAAGTAGAAGCTGGTTTAAATCAGTTAATTGATGAAGTAAAAGATGAATATGATCTTTCACAAATAGATGAAAGATTTAATAAAGAAGAACTTTGGGGAATTATTGAATCATCTTTTGAAGATTATAAAGAAATAACTATTGAGAAGTATTTAGAAGAATTCGACAGAATAGAAAGTTTTAATGATTATTTTATGGATGAAGACGAATAAATAAATAATCTATAAAAAAATAAAAGAGATTGATTTTAAAATCAATCTCTTTTTATTTTATATTTAGCTTAAATTATGCTAATTCTTCATCCCACCAGTCAGCTCTGAACGTAACAGTAAGTTGAGCAGCGTCCATGTTAGTATAATTTAAATCGTTAAGTCCTGTAATACCGGTTAACATAACTTTATGGAATACATAACTTCTGAATACCGTACCATCACGATTTGCTTCTGCTATTCTAAGGTTATCAGCTACATAATCAGCCATAAGTGTTCTAGTACCATCACTAAGGTCATATCCAATTTTTCCCCAAGCCTTGAATAATTTAAGAACATAAGCATCAGTTGCATTTCTAATATTAAGGTTGAAAACAACAGTAAGTTCTGCATATGTATTATCAAGAACTGGTTGTAAGAATGATGCATCAACGCCAAGGAATTTCTGTGAACCAGCTGCAGTTGTCTTTTGAAGTGCATCAAGACCTGAAACTGATACAACTTGTTCTGTCAATATAGCTTCATCATCTTTGAATTTATCTTGAATGGCTACTGGAAGTGTGAAATATACCTCGAATATAGAAGAATGTTGAGGATCGTAATAGTTATTACCAGCCTGTGTATTCTTTATGTGAGGTAAATGTGATATTTTACTTGCCATTTTTATATAAAATAAATGTTTTTGTTATCTAATTAAAAATATACATAAATTTGATTTTCTAGGGAAATATATTGCAATTTCCCTAGAAAATCTTTATATTATTTATTTTGTTTCAATTATATTACTTGACATTTGTCCAGTTCTATAAAGTGTAAGTTCATGAATCATCTTACCGCAACCCATACCTGGTTCGATATGTGTTGAAAGAATTGCCATTTCATTATCGATAATTTCAGGAGTGTTATTTGATTCATCCATTACATTATGATAAGTTTGAATACCGCCATTAGCAGCAACTCTTGCGCAAATAAAGTTTGCTCTGTCAAGGATAGCATTTCTTGTGGTAGGATTATTGAATTCCCATTGATATGCTTGAAGTACCTTTTCGATTTCATCTTGTAAGTAAATTACAAGTTCACGTACATTAACTTTAGAAAGCGCTGAAACAGGAGTTTGTTTAGCTGTCTGGTTAGCATTTACGAATGTACCGAAACCTGGTCTGTATACTAAGCAGTTTACACCAAATGGTTCAATTACTTGAAGTTCATCCATTGAATATGTGTAGTCAGGACCAACAAGACCAGCAGTTTCAATTCTAGCATAGTTAGGACCAGCTACAATGTAATAAGGTTGTCTTGATGTGTATTTAGTCATAAATAAGTTAGAAACAAGAGCAGCTGAAGGAACAACTGTATCTACATAACCGTCACTAAGTTTAACTGGTGTATAGAATGCGCAGAATGAAGCACCTTCTGCATCAGTAGGAAGTGAGAACTTCTTAGTGAAAGCTTTCTTCTTATTATAACCG
>JAEEGL016270188.1_pt1 | contig 45754 bp, 30 predicted proteins | sample 9134231 | NCBI WGS metagenome assembly JAEEGL01 (sample SAMN16246548, study PRJNA631951) | gut metagenome | biome: gut microbiome; feature: rumen; material: fiber-attached | host: Bos | place: Iran: Karaj | collected 2018-10 | reverse complement strand
GGTGGCGCTCTACCAACTGAGCTACGCCCGCGTGGAAGCGGAGATGGAGCGGGCGAACGGACTCGAACCGTCGACAGCCACCTTGGCAAGGTGGCGCTCTACCAACTGAGCTACGCCCGCATCTCGAAAACTCATTTAAGTTAATTCTCTTTGAGACGATTTCAAATAGTAATGTGAAAAAAAGATGAAAAAAGGTCATTGCGCGGGGAACGGAGGAGTCCCGCCGATGCCTTGAATGTAAATATAACAAGCTGTATACTAGGAATTTATGATGGAAAACAGGCTGCGGACCGCCTCCCGCAGCGCCTCGGACGATATGCCCGCCTTGTAGACGGAGGAGCCCACGCCCGCGCCTGCGCACACCTTCAGATAGTCGCGGAGATTGGCTGTGGAGACGCCGCCGACGGCGAAGACGGGCAGGGTGATGACGGCGGACATGATCTTGATGTCCGACGGCAGGCCGGCGGGGAAGATTTTGAGGCAGTCCGCGCCGGCGTCGATGGCGGTGAAGGCCTCCGTCGGGGTCTTGAAGCCGGGCATGGAGAGCATGCCAAGCTCCTTTGTCTTTTGGATGACAGGGACGGAGGTGTTGGGGGAGATGATGTATTCGCAGCCGATGTCATGGAGGCGGGAGACATCCTCCGCCTTCAGCACCGTGCCCGCGCCCACATGGATGCCGGAGCCGCGGAAATGGTCGGAGAGGATGTGGATGGTGTCCATGGCGTTGGGGCTGTTCAGAGGGACTTCGATGAAGGCGGCGCCTTCGTCGACCAGCACCTTGGCCATGGCGATGGCCTCGTCGGGCCGGAGGCCGCGCATGATGAGGACGATGCGGGATACAAGGAGGGCAGGGAGAAGGGGATGGGAGGCGGACATGGAAAGCTCCTTTTAGTAATTAGGAATGTGGAATTAGGAATGTGGAATTAGGAATGTGGAATTAGGAATGTGGAATTAGGAATGTGGAATTAGGAATGTGGAATTAGGAATGTGAAATTAGGGAATGTGGAATTTTACTAGAGTATCTAGAGCATTTAGAGCATCTAGAACTAGCTAGAAAATATCTAGAATACACTATATTTTACGGACGTCAGGTTTCAAATATGGAAATCGGATTTACATTTAAATGGATGTCAACATGCAGGGGCGGAAAACTCCCTCTGCAAGGGCGGGCAAGGGGTTCCCGGTCTCTTGAAAAAGTCCTAACATGTTGATTATCAATTAGTTGAGTAAAATATGGCTATTGGAACAACCATGACACGTCATCGACATTTACTGAAACGCACCATCAAGCTGCTCCTTGGGGCGGTCGTGGCGTTGTTGCTGCTGGATGCGTTCATGGAAGGGCATGGACTGCCGGGGCATGCGTTGGGCATGCTTTTCGACGAGGTGGCGGGACATGGGCGCGTCCGGCTGACCTGTTCCTGGCTGCGGCTTGGCATCTTTCGCGGCTGTGTGCTGCGGAACGCCAGTTTGAAGCTGGAGACTCCATGCGGCCCGTTGGAGGTCATCATGGAGCGGCTCCGTTTCCATTTGTTTATGAAGAGCCTGCTTCAGGGGCGTCCCATTCCCAAGGCCTTGGTGTTTCATCAGGCGGCGGGACGGATTTTGGACAGCGGGGGGAAGCCGCTGATCACGGGCCAGCTGGAGCACTTTGAGGTGACGTTGGACGAAACGGGCACCGCCCATGTCCAAATCCATGGCCAATGCGAAGGGGTCTCGCTGGAGAGCGGGGCCGTGCTGGCCCATGGGGATCAATGGCTGGAGCGGCTCATGGCGGAGCCGTCTGCCGAGGGGAGGAAAAACTACAATCCGGCGGCGGCGGACATGCTGGCGCAGGTTCAGACGGCGCTCCGGCGCTGCGACTTTGGCAAGAACGAGGCGAAGCTGTATCTGCTAGGGACGGGGGATCTGCTTAAGCCGGAAAGCCTTACGGTGCGCGGAGAGATTGGGGTGGGCAACGCCATGCTGGAAGGCGTTTTGCTGACCCGTCTGTGGAGCCGGTTCCGGCTGAATCAGGAGACCTTTGCCATGGACCGCTTTCTGCTTCGCCTGAATCAGCAGGAGTACGGCGAGGGCAGTCTGTTGGTGGACATGAAGACACGGAGGGTTTCCGCCCGCTGCGCGGGCATTGTGGCGGGGGCGAGCCTGCTGCGGCTGGCGGGGCAGGATCCCGCTGACTATGTGGGGCGCTTCCCGATCATGCGGCCCATCGCGTTTAGTCTGGAATTGCCTGAAAGCACGTTGAATTGGGAGGAGATGGCCCCGAGACTCCATTGCCAGCTGGAGAATTTCGCGCTGAAGGGGATTCCCGTGAGCAGCCTGGAGCTGGACGCGGCCTGGAAAGAGGGTCATCTCTATCTGGACCCCATCATGTTGGACTTTGGGGGACGGAACGGAAGCCTAAAAGGCGCGCTGACGTTGGAATGGGAGCCCAAGACGTTGGCGGCCAATCTTGAAGGCGATGTGGACCTGCTGCGGCTGCTGGAGACGGCAGGTTTCGCCATGCCGAGACAGCTGGAGTCCACAGGAAAGGAGCATTTGGCGTTTGAGCTGAAGCCCTCGCCGTTGGACTGGTATCAGTGGCAGGCCAGTTTGGAACTGAAGAAGGAAAATCTGTTGATTGCGGGATGCAGGATTCCTAAGTTATTGTTTAGGAGTAACTTGGAAAATTGCTTCATCCATTTCGACCGCATCGCCTTTGGGCTGGAGGAAGTGCCGGAGGATGCCTTCTGCCTTTCGGGCGGCGTGGATTTGCGCCGCCTCGTGGAAGAATCCACCTTGAATGTGGATTTCGAGGGGCGGATGTTGGTGCAGAACGAGGGGAGAAGGGGCTGGTTTGAAGGCCTGGGACTGACAGGGGGACAGGTGACCTATGATCTGGCGGAGGGGACGCTTTCGGCTAGCGTCAATGGTAACTTGTTGCTGGACAAGGTTTACCGTAGTTATTGGAAACTGCTGAAGCTGCCGGGCACGGAGTATGTCTGCCAGCTTCGCAGCTACGAAAAGCCGGAGGAGTTCTCCGTGCGGATTCCGACGTTTGTTCCGGGGCGGCAGCCGTGGAGCATGGAGCTCAAGGTGGCCGGAGACCGTTCGGCCTACGAGAAGCTGGAGCTGGAGTCCATCAGCGGCGAGTTCCTGTTCAACGCCAATGAAATTCTCATGCGGAACATCCGCGGACGGACCATTGACGGTGGTCGGCTGGAGACCAACATGAAGCTCCAGTATGCCCCGTATCAGTTCACGATGACGGACACGACGGTGGAGGGGGATCCCCTGCTGGTGGAGTCCTTCATTGCCAACGCCTACGGGAGAACCGTGTACAAGAGCATCTGGAAGGACGTGGCCTTTGACGCGTCGGGGCGCTGCTGTCTGCGCGTGCCGGAGATGGTCTATGCCAGCGGCGACAGCGGCGACTGGCATCTGAACATGGAAATCGACGTGGACGCGGCGAAGTTGACGTATCATTCCATTGCGGCAGAGCACTTTATGGCAAAAGTCAACTTGGATCTTCCGGGACGGATGACGGTGACGGACATTGAGCTGACCCGTTCCACCAATGAGGCGGCGGACGGCTCCACCAAAATGGTCACAGGGAAATGCGCCATGGAGTTCTCCGGCGTCCCTCAGCTGGAGTTTGACTTGGATGTGCCGACGGGGACCGTGAATCCCAAGGACCTGCTGGTCAGCATCGCCCCTGAGATGAAGGAGTCTTTGGAGCTGGTCTCCCTTTCCCGCGAGTCCAAAGTGGAATGCCATGGCAGCGTGGCCTTTGGCGGCACGCCCCGGATGGAGCTGCAGGGGAAGCTGAGCAGCGAGGAAATTCGCTTCCAGAAGATCGCCGTGCAGAAGGCGGAGCTGGATTGGGCGTGGAATCAGGACGTGTTCCGCTGGAACATGGTGGAGGGGCAGTGTCTTGGCGGGAAATTGCTGACCACAGGCTACTTCAACATGGGGACGAACACCGGGGAGCTTATCGCGCGGGCGGAGCGGATGCTGCTTCAGAACGTGAATGACATGATGCACATGGACAATGTGGGCGTCCGCGACGAGAGAGGAATGGCCGCCGTGGAGGTGGAAGAGGCGCCGCCGCAGGATGTGAAGGGGCATCTCAACGGCCGCTGCCAAGTGAGGGTCTACCGCAATTGGGGTGGCCGTCCCTGGCAGATGGAGGGGGTGGGCCGCATCGGCATCCGAGAGGCGGAGCTGTGGCAGGTTCCCGTGATGAAGAGTCTGGAGAAGCTGATCAATCTGACCACGTTCCGTCTGCGGCCCAAGAACCTGTTGTTCCAAAAGAGGAGCTCCGTGGGGCAGATCAGCTCGCTGGATGCGGATCTGGAGTTCCACGACACTCGCCTCATTGTTCCCGCCTTTTCCACTGACGGCACCATCCTCGCCTTGAGCGGCTCGGGGGAGTATTCCTTTGAAAACGACAGTCTGTATTTCGAGGTGGCCGGCGAGGTGCTGCGCAACATCGGCATCTTGTCTTTCGCCCTGAAGCCTCTGAGCTGGGCATTTCAGGCCGAACTCAGCGGCACGCGGGAGAAGAGCGAATGGAAGGTCCACACGGCTTTGCGGAAGATCTTCTTCTCGGGCAAGCCGCCCACGTCGGATGACCCTTGAGACGGCTTTTCCGCCTCGGAAGAAACACTTTGCAACGGACATGCTTTGCAAATCGCGGTTTATACAACATATTATAAAGATTGTACAGTTTCCCACACGATGACGGAAGTCCAACAGCAGGAGCGGGACGACGATGTTCAATATCTTGAAGAACATATTCAGCAATGACATAGGAATTGATCTGGGCACGATGAACACCTTGGTCTGCACGGCGGACCGGGGCGTGGTCATCAACGAGCCGTCCGTGGTTTCCGTGAACACGGAGACCAACAACGTGATGGCCGTGGGACTGGAGGCCAAGCGGATGCTGGGGAGAACCCCTGGCAACATCCGCGCCGTCCGTCCCGTCCGCGACGGCGTGATCGCCGACCAGGCGATCACGGAGGAGATGCTGCGCTATTTCATCAGCAAGGCGACGGGGCGCTTCAAGATCATGCAGCCACGGGTTCTGGTGGCCGTTCCCTCCGGCATCACGGACATTGAGATTCGGGCCGTGCGGGACAGCGCGCTCAAGGCGGGCGCGCGGGATGTCCGGCTGGTGGAGGAGCCGTTGGCCTCGGCCATCGGCGTGGAGCTTCCTGTGGAGGAGCCCACCGGCAGCATGATTGTGGACATCGGCGGCGGCACCACCGAAGTGGCCATCATCTCGCTGGCCACCATCGTCCATTCGGAAAGCGAAAGCTGCGCGGGGGACGCCATGGATGAGGCGATCATCCAGCACATGAAGCAGGCCCACAACCTGCTCATCGGCGAACGGATGGCGGAAGACATCAAGATTGAAATCGGAAGCGCCTACGAAATGGAGCAGGTCAAGTCCAAGCAAGTGCGCGGACGGGACATGGGGCAGCATGGCAGCAGCCTGCCGCGCACGGTGACCGTCACCAGCGATGAAATCCGCCATGCGTTGGAGGCCCCTGTCTCCCGCATCGTGGGTGCCGTTCGGAAGACGTTGGACAACTGCAAGCCGGAGCTTTCCGCCGACTTGATCGACAACGGCATCACCCTTGCCGGCGGCGGTGCACTGCTCAAGGGGCTGGACCGCCTGCTCTCCGAGGAGACGGGCTTAAGCGTCACCGTGGCCAAAGAACCGCTGTTGGCGGTGGTTCACGGGACGGGAGTCATGATTCAGCAGACGCAGCATTCCGTCTTTGACCATCCTCAGAACACACTGATTGGTCGAGGCAACCGTTCTGCATAACATATTGATAATAAGAGGCTTCGAGATATGAAATTGCATCAGTGGACCATTTGGGGGCTGACCGTGGCGGCATTGGCGCTGGCTGGTTGCGCCGTCGAGCCCGTGACGGGGCGAGGACAGCTGGTTTTGAGCACGGAGGAGGACGATGCGCTCTCCAGCCAGTTGACATGGGGCAATATGAAGCGGACCATGAAACCCTGCGAGGCGGAGGCGTTGCAGGCGGTGGTCGCCCGCGTGGGAGCCCGTTTGGCGAAAGTGGCGGATCCCGAAGGGCGGTTCGCATGGGAGTATCAGGTGTTTTCGGATCCGTCTCCCAACGCGTTTTGTCTGCCGGGCGGACAGGTGGGCGTCTACGACGGCCTGTTCCAATATGTGAACAACGAGGCGGAGCTGGCGGCGGTGCTGGGCCATGAGATTGCCCACGCCGTGGCGCGGCATGGAGCGGAGCGGCAGGCGCAGCGGCGACTGGCGCAGGCCGGAGCGGGACTGCTCAGCTCCGCGTTGGATGCGGTGGACGCTCCGGAGACGGACCGCTGGCTGCAGGCCTACGCGGGCATCAGCAAGGTGGGGTTCCTTTATCCCTACAGCCGTCAGCATGAAATAAGCGCGGATGTCATGGGACTGGCCTACATGGCGCAGGCCGGCTATGACCCGCTGGCCGCCGTGGAGTTCTGGCTCCGGTTCACCAGCGTCCAGGCTGGCCGGGCGGAGTTCTTCTCCACCCATCCCGCCGACCAACGGCGAATCGCCGCGTTGCGGGACAATCTTCAGGAAGCCCAGGTGCTGTATCAGCAAGCGGCGCAACGCTTTGGCTATGGCGTGCGCTTCGTGAGAAACTGACGACGATGGTCCAAAGCCCCGCCTTGGAGCACCTTTGAGGCCAGCTCAAGGAAAAATGCCATGAATATTTGTAAGGAATTGACTATGAAGTGGTTACGATTTCTGTTCTGCGCGATGGTACTGACGGGGCTCCTGAAGGCGACGGCGGCGGACTATCCCCGCGGCATCCTGCAGCCCAAAGACTTGCTGGAACTGGCGGAAAAGGCCAATCTGGAGAACTTCCCTGACGCGGATGTGGTCATGTTGGACGACCGCATCTTCATTACCTATCAGGCGGACGGCACGTCGGACACATGGGATGACACGGCCGTTAAGATCCTGACGGAGAAGGGGATGCGCGAGAATCGGGTCATCGGCGCCGGCTATAATGTGAGTTATGGACGGGACACCTTCACGTTGGTGGAGGTCATCAAGCCGGACGGCCGCCGCCTGGAGGTGGACCTGGACAAGCAGACCCGCGAAATGGTCAGCCCCTCCCAGATGAACTCGAACATCTACGACCCCAACCAGAAGGTCCTGCAGGTGGGAATTCCCGGCCTTGAGGTGGGGGATATCCTCCGCTACGTCGCCCATCGGCAGACCACCCACGCCCGCGTGCCGGACACCTTCTGCTACTACGACCTCTTCGAATACACCAATCCCATCTTGAACTACAGGGTGGAGATTGACGGGCCGGCGGCGCGCCCCCTGAAGCGCATCGCGCTCAAGGACGAGATCCCCGGAACCGTCTCCCATGAAAAGCGGGAGGAAGGGGACCGCATCCACTACACATGGCAGGTCCGTGATGTGCCCCAGATGTTCCCTGAACCGGACATGCCTGCCCTTTCCCGTGTGGTGCAACGACTTATCGTGAGTACCGCCGCCAGCTGGGAGGAAATCTCCAAATGGTATTGGACAGTCAGCAGCAAGCACTTCGGCGAGACGCCTGAAATGGTGCAGAAGGTCAAGGAGCTTTGCGCGAACCTGACGACGGACGATGAGAAGATCCGCGCCATTTTCCGCTTTGTCTCGCAAGAGATCCGCTACATGGGAATCACGGTGGAGACTGAGGCCCCCGGCTATGAGCCCCACGATGTCTCCCTCACCTTCAACAACCGCCACGGCGTCTGCCGCGACAAGGCGGCGTTGCTGGCCGCCATGCTTCGGCTGGCGGGGCTGGACGCCTATCCCGTGCTGATCTCCGCCGGCCCCCTCATGGACGAGGAGGTGCCGCTGCCCTATTTCAACCACGCCATCACCGCCGTGCGGCGGCCGGACGGCTCCTTCCAGCTGATGGACTCCACCGACGAGAACACCAAAGAGCTCTTCCCCGCCTACCTCTGCCATTGCAGCTACCTGGTCGCCTATCCCGACGGCACGGGGCTGAAGGTCTCCCCCATCGTCCCCGCAGAGGAGAACATGATGACCATTACCACCGATGTGGCCATCGACGAGAAGGGCGATCTGACGGGAACCGCCAGCTTCGTCTTCGATGGAATCAACGACAACGCCTATCGGGGCGCCCTGACGCGGCGGACTCCCGAACAGAAGCGCCAGTTCTTCGAGAGCATCGTGAAGAACGTGGCTGCCGGCGCTACGCTGACAAAGATGGAATTGCTTCCGGAGGACATGCAGGACACGGAGACCCCCGTCTCCCTCAAGTTGGAGTTCAGTGCGCGGGAGGTCATGGTCAGCAACGGCCAGCTGGCTCTGCTGAACCTGCCGTCCTTCGCCTCCTGCATGGGCATGGCGAATTTCATCATGGGGCAAGCGGGACTGGAGAAGCGCAAGTATCCGTTTGTCAACAACATCGCCTGCGGCGTCACGGAACAGCTCACGGTTCACGTCGACCCCGTGTGGGGCAATGTGGCCAGCTTGCCCGAATATCCGTCAGTGGACACGGACACCTTGGCGTGGCGGCGCACTATGGCTATGGAGGGGGATGTGCTCCGCTGCGACAGCCTGTTCGCAGTGAAGAATGTGGAGTTCTCCCCCGCGCAGTATGTGGACTTGAAAGACAAGCTTCGTCTTTTCGAGAAGGAGGGCAAGCGGAAGCCCATCTTCGACCGAAAGGAAGCCCGTCCCGCCGCGGAGGAGGACAATGCCCAGGCGGAGGCCGGCTCCATCCTGCTGGAGCGGGAGGATGTCTATGAGTTCAGTAGCCAGAAGACATGGCGGCACGATGTGAAGATCCGCCGCAAGATCTTGACCTACAAGGGCAAAAAGGACAATTCCGAGCTCAAGCTGACCTACAAGCCGGACATTGAGACCATGGAGTTGCTGTACGCCCGTGTCATCAATGGCGATAAAGTGCAGGAAATCAGCGACAAAGAGAAGAATCTGATGGACGCCTCCTGGGTGGCCTCCGCTCCGCGCTACACCCCCAGCCGGATTTTGGTGGCCAGTCTGCCTGGAGTGGAGGTGGGCAGCATCATCGAATACGCCTACTCCAGTCTGGACGTCAGCACCGTGCCCTTCTGCACCTCCTTCGTGTTTCCTGAACACGATCCGATTCAGCGGCGGCGTCTGGAGATTCGGCTGCCCGCCGGACTTGCCTGCCGCATGGAGACATATCCAAATGGTTGGTATGCAAAGACTAAGGGGAAAGACAACATCTTTAGGCGCAGTGTTGTCCGTCAGGATGATGGCCTATACATCTATACATGGGAAGCCAGTGATCTGCAGGGGGTGCCGCGGGAGGGCAATCTGCCTCCGTGGGACATGATGCTGCCCACGGTCATGGTCACCATGGGGGACTGGAAGGCGTTCGTCGCCGAAGTCTTCCCGCAGCTGCTCAGCCATGTGAAGGCAGGCCCCGCTGTCCGTGAGCTGGCGGCGCAATGCCGCGACGACGGCGACAGCCTGAAGACCCTGCGGGCGGTTCGGGACGCGGTCAGCAAAGGCATCCGCAATGCGGGACCTGGCTTCCTCTATCTGCCGTACAATGACTTGAGCGATGCGGAAGTGACGATGATAGAAGGATATGGAAATGCTGCGGATCGGGCCATCCTGCTCTATTCCCTGCTGGAGGAATTGGGCTTCAAGCCCGAATTCATCTTGGCGGGAGGGGAGGATTTCGAGCCCACCGTCAAGCACCGTCGTCAGCTGGCCAGCGCCCATGGATTTGAGCATGTCTTGGTGCGCGTCCGCCACAAGGGGCAGGATTATTGGTTCAATGACGCGGACCACTACGCGGAGCTTCCCTGCACCAACTATGACAATGGCACGGGATTGGACAAAAAGGGCCGCTTCTTCACCATTCATGTGGACGAGAAGTACCGCAACGTCGCCGTTCCCCACACCACCGTGACCGTCGCGGCGGACGGTTCCGCCCTCTACGAACGAACGGTTCTTTTCTATGGCCTGCAATGCGCCTCCCGCAAGCGCTTCTTCGCGGAGCAGACGCCGGAGCAGCGGCGGCGCTACTATCAGGAACTGGTCGCGGGCATCTCCCAGTCCGCCACCGCCGTCGGTGAGCTGGAAACGGATTTCGAATCCTATCCGGGCCGGGTCACCTACAAGGTCAAGATAGAGGATTACGGCACCTGCGACGGAGACTACATGTATTTCGGCATCGGCAATCCGCTGACCGGAATGCTGAACCTTCGGGCGGACTCGCGGAAAATGCCCCTGTACCTGTGGGGACGGGTGGATCAGAAGGAGACCATCAGGCTTGTGCTGCCAGCCGAATACGGCAACGTCCTGATGCAGCCGCAGAATCTGAAGTGGAAGAGTCCCATGGGCAAGGGGGGCATGAAACGCCGCTGCCGCCGAAAAGGGCAGACGATGGACTTCACGTTCCGCGCCGAGCTTTCAACGGAATACATTGGGGCGGAACAATATCCGCAACTGCTGGAGGATTCCAGAACCCTGCGGCATCCGTCGGCGAGGACCATGCTGCTCAAGAAGAATTAGGAATTAGGAATTAGGAATTAGGAATTTAGTTAGCAGTTAGGAGTTAGCAATTAGCAGTTAGCAATTAGGAGTTAGGACTTAGTAGTTTTTTTAGAGCTTCTAGAGCTTCTAGAGCTAGACTAGGGGCCTCTGAACAAGCCCTGGAGGGGGCGGAAACCGCTGCTTTTCGGCGGGCCAAATGCCGCAAGATTGCATTTTTTTTCACAATCGGGGGTCTTTCAATTTGAAAGTTTCAAGTTTTTGATGATAGTATTGTGTCTGCAAGTCCATTTGGGATGTCACAACATATAGTCGTATATACATAACCATATTCACAAGATAGGAGAATGAGATGATGAAGAAGGGTCTGTTTGTTCTGGTCGCCATGTGTCTGCTCATGACTGTCACGGAGAGCTTTGCGTTTACGTTGAATCCGTTCAAGGGTGTGGGGCGTGCACGGGCCGAGACGCTTATGGTCACGGGAAACTATGTGGACTCCCGTCTGCTGGTCGAGTTGGCCCAATGGCGGACAAAGCAGCCCATTCTGCTGTTCTCCCCCGAAGTGGACGGCACCAGCCAGCTGTATTTCCTCACCGCCGGCGGCAAGGTGACGAACATGGAAGTGGAGAAGTTCCAGGAGATTCTGGAATTCATCAACCCGAAGCGCGTCATCTTCCTGGGCGGCAACGACTATGTACCCAACGGCTTCGTCGAGATGGCCAAGGCCCAGTATCCGGTTGTCATCATTGACAGCGCGGACTGGCAGCGGAACTCCGTCGTTTTGGGTGAATGGCTGAAGCAGGACACCCTGCCCAAGCTGTTCAAAGAATACACCGACAAGCTGGTTCAGGGCGGCATCAAGACCGCCAACTGACGCCGTTTGGTCTCATATGGAATTCGGACACGCCTCGCGCCGCAAGTGGTGTGAAGGCGTGGCCGTGGAAAACGTGCCGCACCTCCAATGGGCGGCTTCGGCGTTTTCGACTGCCAGTTCCGAATTTCACATTTCAAATTCTTAATTTCTAATTCCAAATTCCTAATTTCCAACAGGTTATGTTCACCGCACTGTATCAGATTGCCAAAAACACGATGCGCGAGAGCCTTCGGGAGCCCATTTTCCTTTTGGTGCTGCTGACCGCCATGTGCATGATGGGACTGTTCCCGATCTTCACCATGTTCTATTTCCATGCCCAGGAGAAACTGGTCGTGGACAGCGCCATGGCGACGACCATGATTTTCGGCTGGGTGACGGCGGTGCTCATCGCCAGCTATGCCATCTCCCGCGAAATCGACAACGGCACGGCGTTGCTTCTGCTCTCCAAACCTGTGCGGCGGCCCGTGTTCATCGTGGCGAAGATTTTGGGCGTTTTGGGAGCCGTCAGCTGTTTCTGGGCGCTGGCCGCCATGGCGACGCTCATCAACCTGCGAGTGGCGCAGGACCAGTTCCGCATGGATTTCGTCGTGATGGGCATCTATTTCGGCGCCATCATCTTAAGCTTCGTGCTGGCCGGCATCCACAATTATGTGGTCCGCTCCTCCTTCCCCATGACCACGGTCATCTGCATGCTGATTCTGATGCCGATCGTCACCATTCTGGCCCATTTTCTCCACTATCAGGGCGCCCATGTGGGATTGAACACCACCTGCATCCCCGCGCTGATTCTCATCCTGTATTCCGTGTGGGCCATGGCCACGTTGGCCACGGCGCTTTCCACGCGGCTGAATCTCGTCAGCAATCTGCTGGTGTGCCTGGTGCTGTTCATGTTGGGACTGATGTCCGACTATCTCTTTGGGCGGCAGGCCCGCGAGCCGTGGTATGACTCTGTGCCCAAAGGCGAAGGCACCCTGTGGATGTGCCAATACCGCTTCGCGCCGACGGAGATGACGAAGGTCGGCAAGTGGGAGCGGCCCGTTGATCTGGATCACGAATGGGGCTTCGTTGTCTGGTCTGATCAGACGAAACCCGTTGAGTTGCAAGTGCTTGGAGAGAGTCCGGAGGCCATGTGGCGGGATGGTCAAGGTTGGAAGAAGAATCCCAATGACCTGGACTCCCCCGCCGAATACATGGCCACCTATGACAAGGAGACCCAGAAGTGGTCTGTGGTTCACATCCGCCACGAGCGGGATGATGTGGAGCCGGGGGCCACGGGATTGGACGCCGCCTTCACGTCGGTTGTCTTCCGGCGGGGGAACAATCCGCCTCGGGTTCCGGATGGCGGCAACTATGTCAATCCCTATCCGACAGGCGGAAGTTTCGTCATGAGCGCATTTTATGCGCTCATCCCCAACTGGCAGCTCTTCTGGATGGCGGATGCCTTGTCGGCCAATGTGGCCATTCCCGTGACCTACGTCGTCTATGGCGGCATCTATGTGGTGCTGATGATCATCATGCTGATGGTGTTTGCCGTCGCCATGTTCTGGGAGCGGGAAGTCGGCACGCAGATCATCAATTGATTTCAGGGCAGCAAAGCCCATGTCTGCAACCGCCTGCCCGCCGAAGCCGGCACAGGCGGTTTTCTTTTGCAGGGCGCAGTTCTGAACAAGAACGTATATAATTGGAATATAATAATAGGAATATATAGGCGGAGGGATCCGCGACAACGAGGTGACCACAATGGGCAAAGACACATTCTACATCACGACACCAATCTACTACGTCAATGACAAACCCCATATCGGCCATGCCTACACGACCATTCTCGCGGATGTGCTGGCCAGATACCACCGCCTTCTCGGGGAGCCCACCCACTTTCTGACGGGAACGGACGAACATGGACAGAAGGTCCAGCAGGCGGCGAAGAAGAACGGGGTGACTCCGCAGGAGCACTGCGACGCCACTGTGGTCCGTTTCCTTGAGCTTTGGAAGCGGCTGGACATCACCAACGACGATTTCATCCGCACCACGGAGCCCCGTCACAAGACGATTGTGCAGGCGATTCTGCAGGATCTGTATGATCGGGGCCTCATCTACCAAGGCAGCTACAAAGGATGGTATTGCGTGCCCTGCGAGCGCTTCTTCACGGAGAAGGATCTGGTTGACGGCTGCTGTCCGGACTGCCATCGCCCCGTGGAGGAACTGGAGGAGCGCAGCTATTCTTTCCGCATGAGCCAATACCAGCAGCAGCTCATCGACTACATTGAGGCGCATCCAGGCTTCATCATGCCGGAGACCCGCTATAATGAGACCCTTGGCTTCCTGCGGAAGGGCCCCTTGGGGGATCTATGCATCAGCCGACCGAAGAGCCGCCTGAACTGGGGCATCGAGCTGCCGTTTGACAAGGACTATGTGACCTACGTCTGGTTTGACGCGCTGGTCAACTACATCAGCGCGGTGGGCTATCGCGCCAACGACGCCGAGTTCAGCAAATGGTGGCCGGCCTCCTATCATCTGATTGGCAAGGACATCCTGACCACTCATTCCGTCTACTGGCCCACCATGCTGATGGCCATGGGCGTGCCGCTGCCGGAGACCATCTTCGCCCACGGCTGGTGGCTGGTCGGCGGAGCCAAGATGAGCAAGTCCCTGCATAACGTCATCAATCCCATGGACATGATTGACACCTACGGCGTCGATGCCTTCCGCTATTACCTCATGGCGGCCATGAGCTTGGGACAGGACGCGGACTTCACGGAACTGCTGTTCGCCACCCGCTACAACGCGGACTTGGCCAACAGTCTGGGCAACCTGGCCAGCCGCGTCGTCACCATGGTCACCAAGAATCTGGACGGCATCACGCCACCGGCGGCCGTGGCCAACGAGCAGAATCAGGAGCTGATGGACAAGTGCCTGAAGGCGGCCGCCGCCATGAGCAAAGCCGTCCGCACCATGACGTTGGACTTGGGACTGGCGACGGTCATGGAGGCAGTCCGCGAAGGCAACCGCTATTTTGACCAAATGGCGCCGTGGAAATTGGCGAAGGAAGGCCGCATCGATGACCTTAAGCAAGTGCTGCGCAATGCGATGGAATGTCTGCGGATCACCTCTGGCCTGCTGTATCCCGCCATGCCGGGCAAGATGGGGCTGCTGCGGCGGGCCTTGGGCATGTCGGAGGAGCAAGTGGTGCCGCACATTGAGACGCTGTCCGTCTGGAATCAGCTGGAGGAGGGGGCGAAGCTCGGCGAACTGGGCATCCTGTTCCAGAAGGTGGATCTGAAGCCGTTGGTGGAGGCGGACAAGAAGATGCGGGAGGAGGCGGACCGACTGGAGGCCGCCGCGAAGAAAGCGGCGGAGGCGGAGATGGCCCGCCAGGAGACTCCCTGTGAGCTGATTACCATCGATCAAGTACAGAAGGTCTGTCTGAAGACAGCAGAAGTCATTGCGGCAGAAGCAGTTCCAAAATCAAAGAAACTGCTTCGCCTCCAGTTGCGGCTGGGTGAGGAGACCCGCCAGATTGTGTCGGGCATCGCGGAGCACTACAAGCCGGAGGAGCTGGTGGGGAAGACCATCGTCGTCGTCTACAACCTGAAGCCGGCCACGCTGTGCGGCGTGGAGTCGCAGGGCATGCTTCTGGCGGCCTCCGCAGGAACCGAGCTGCGGCTGGTCACATTGGACGGACCGCTGCCCTCTGGAGCCGTCGTCGGCTGAAGACGATTCCGCTGGCGCTGCTGGATAGACGGCACACGGCAAGTTTTTGAGCGAGGGAGTCATGGCGAAGAAACGGTCGTCAACGAAGAAGAAGGCATCTTCGGGGTCATTTTTCACCCGTGGAAAATGCGCCGTCTTCGCGGTGCTTCTGGCACTGGTGGGCGGAGGAGGCGTCGGCGTGTGGCTGACGCCGCCGTCGCGACGGCAGGAAGTACGCTATCTCCTTTACCAATACCAACATGGCGATGAGCCCATCACCACGGGAGAACTGCTTTCCGATGTGTGGGAGCTCTTTGACGCCAACGTGGTGAAGACGGACTATCGCGGAAAGGACGCCATGGTTTACGGCGGCGACCCCAAGACGCGCAGCAGCCAGACCCTGCGGATTCTGACCAACAACGCCTACCGCGTGGGCTACGACGAAATCATGCGGAATCCCGCCTGGGTCGCCTACAAGCTGCGGCGCGTCGTCAAGGATGCGCCCATGGGAGAGCGGCCGGAGAGCTTCGAGACGGACTTGCGGACCATCGCCCAAGTCGCCTCCTCCGATTACACGGGAAGCGGCTACGACCGCGGCCATATGGCGCCCAATTGGGGCATCGCACACTGCTACGGGCTGGACGCCCAGCGGCAGACCTTCCTCATGTCCAACATCGTCCCGCAGCGCCATCGGCTGAATGATGGGTTGTGGAAACAGCTGGAACAGCGGGAGGCGACGAGTTATGTGGCCCGCTTCCATGAGGTGTGGGTGCTTTGCGGGCCTGTCTATCATGCTGAACATCAAGTAATTGGAAATGGAACGGCAATTCCCGCCGGCTTCTTCAAGATCATTGTGGATGAAATGGAGGACGGCGTGCGGGCACTGGCCTTCCGGTTCAATCAGGAGGGGGACGAGGAGGATTTGGAGGCGGCATTGACCACCATCGACGACATCGAAGAGGCCACGTCGTTGGACTTCTTTCCCGAGTTGGAGGACAACGTCCAGAAGGCGTTGGAGTCCACCAAAGCCCGCTCCATTTGGTGAACAGCCCAATTTCCCTTCAGGATCAGACTTTCCGTGTGTGCTGTAGACTCCTTCTGAATCGTTACTTAGAAAGATGAAAAAGGACAAGACCAAAACGGCGGCGGGGCAGGGGACTTCCGACGCGCCTCCACAGGGGGCGATGGAGGGGGAGAATCTTCGCGGAATCTGCCGCAGCCTGTTCCAGTGGCGCTGTCTGGCGGCGGTGGTGTCCGGATGCCTGCTCAGTCTGGCGTTTCCGCCAGCGGGGCTGTCCTGTCTGGGCTGGATTGCCTTGGTGCCGTTGCTGCTGGTGCCGCAGCCACGACTGTGGAAGGAACGGCTGGCTGTTGGCTATCTCTTTGGCTATGTTCATTTTGCGACGGCGCTTCATTGGCTGAACGAAGTGGGCTTCGGAGCCGGCTATCTACTGTCGCTGTGGTGTGCGCTCTTCCCCGCCTGCTGGTATGCGTTGACAAGTTCCATGGCGTGGCGGCTGACTCAGGACCGGGGACGTGTGAAATTCCCCGGCTGCGGCTTTCTGTTCATCCGTAAGTCATTGATAATAAGTATATTAGCATGGTTTTCCGCAGTTTTGTGGACATCGCTGGAATGGATTCGCGGCTGGCTTTTGAGCGGCTTCCCGTGGGACCAGTTGGGAGTCAGCCAATGGAGCCATCCCGCCGTGATTCAGCTGGCCTCCGTCACGGGAGTCCATGGGGTGTCCTGCTGGATGGTCGGGGTGAACGGCGTGGTTTGCGGTGAATGCGCCCTGCTGCTTCAGTCATGGCTGGCGCCGGCTCGCCGCGGGTTCCCGTGGCATTGGCTCAGCGTGGCTGCCGCCTGTCTGCCGGCCGTTTTCATGGGCATGAGGCCGATGGCTTATCCGGCGGAGGGCACTCCCACGCTGAATGTGCTGGCGGTTCAAGGCAACCAGCCCCAATGCCGCGAATGGACGCAGGAGCAGTATGAGGAGGCGCAGCGGACCTATTTGGGGCTGACTCGGCAGGGGTTGGCCAGCGCCGACTCCCCTGTGGACCTCGTGCTGTGGCCCGAATGCGCCGTGCCCGTTCCATTGGACGAGCCAGAGTATCGTTACGCCCTGAAGACCCTGCTGGAAGACATCCAGACCCCCCTCCTGCTGGGCGCCATCCAATACCGATACGGCGACGGCGGCCCGGAGGACATCCGCCTCTTCAACAGCGCTTTCCTCCTCAATGCGGACAATGAAGTCATCGACTACTATGACAAAGTCCATCGGGTTCCCTTTGGGGAGTTCACCCCCCTTGGCAGCATCTTCCCTTGGCTTGTGGAGATGATTGGAATGGGACGGGACCTGACTCCGGGCAAGTCCTTTCACCTGTTCAAACTCGCAAAAGGCGCTCAGGCAGGCGTTAACATCTGTTTTGAGGACGCCTTTCCGGAAATCAGCCGCACCTTCGTCCGCCAAGGCGCCCACCTCCTCATGACCATCACCAACGATTCATGGTACGGACACAGCAGCGGGGCGGCGCAGCATGCCAGCCATGTGGTGCTCCGCGCCGTGGAGAACCGCCGACCCTTCCTCCGCTCGGGAAACAACAGCCACACCTGCTTGGTCGCGCCAGACGGACAGGTTCTCGGCCAGCTGCGCGATGATGGGCACGACAGCGATTTCATCGCGGGCTCCGCTGTCTATGCTGTTCCTATAAGTGATTGGGGTACAACATGTTACACAAAATATGGCGACTGGTTCGCCGCGCTCTGTCTGCTGCTGACCTTGGGGGGCATCGGAAAAGGCGTCGCCGACTGGTTTGTCCTGAAGAGGGCCCGTTTCCATCGCATCACCGCAACGAAGCCGCCCGCCACCGCCAAACATCCATGAAATCGGAAGTGCCATGGGGCCGTGGAAGGATCTGCAGACATGGAATTTTCATATGGAGAGAGTTGACATGAAGAAGATTGTCCTGACATCGATCGTGGCCTTGGCCGCCGTTTTCATGACCGGCTGCGCCGCCATCCGTTCCGCCGCGACCACGGCTGAAGTCGGCACCTTGCTTGTCATCGGCAATTCGTTGGCGTGCCACGGCGCCGTGCCGAGTCTGGGTTGGGAGGCAAACCATGGCATGGCGGCCAGCGCCGAGGAAAACGACTACGCCCACCTTTTGTTGAAAAAGCTCAACGCGGCCACGGGAAAGGAGCACAGGCTTTTCATAACTGGAGTCGTGGATGAAGCCAACATCGGCACCCTGCCTCCACAGTTGCCGAAGACCGCCGATGCGGTCATCCTCCAGATAGGGGACAACTATCGACAGACCCTTGACGCTGCGGAGGCCTCAAAACGCTACAGGGCAATCATCACGGGGCTGAAGGCGGCCTATCCGACCGCGGCGATTGTCTGCGTCAGTCCGTGGAAATGTCCAGGTGGCGATTTTATGCACGCCGCAGCGAAAGGCGAGGGGGTGGCATTCGCGAACATCAATCCCCTTGGCGGAATTCCGTCCATGGATGGCATGGGATACCGCGACAACGGAGTCAACTGGCATCCCGGCGACCGAGGCATGGAAGCCATCGCCGATGTCATTTGGGAGCAGCTGTCTCCTTTGGTGACGAAGCAGCGGACCCATGCCGTGCTTACTGGCGTAGTTCCTGAAGTGCAAGAGGTTAGAAAGCTCGATGACGATGAGTTTCTGCTGGTCAGGGGCATGGGCTTCCATGCGCCGTCTGATGCGTCCGCGCCATTGCGTCATCTGCTTGGAGAGCTTGCCGTTGAATTTGGCCGACGGTTCACCATCGTTCCGGAGATTCGGTTTGACCTTTCGGAGCACGACCGTCTTGCCCTTTGCAGGCCAGAGGCCGCGCCCGCCTATGTCACGGCGCCCGCCAAGGGGTATGACGCCTATGCCATGGCCCTTACGCATGATGCGATTGCCATCACGGCGGCGGCCGGAGGAGACGGCCTCTACTATGGCCTTCAGACCCTTCGGCAGCTTCTGGATGTGAGGGGAGGGGCACCGGCGGCGGAGATCCGTGACTGGGCCGAACAGAAACGGCGCATCGCCTATATGGGACTTGCGGACCCCCAGCTGATTTGCTCAAAACTGGCGCGCCTCAAAATCAACATGGTCATTGTGGAGAGCTATTGGAACGGACACATGAACTGGTGGTATCGGCCCGTCGACCAAAATCTCGCCGATGCCCAGGAGTTCATCCGGACGGCGCGGCTGTACAATCTTGAAGTCGTCCCGCTGGTGCAGGGCGGCGGCTGGGCATATGGCGTGGCGGACCGCAATCCGTTCCTTTGCGAAGGTGTCTGGGTCAAGGACGAGCAGGTTCGTGTGACACAGGAATTCATTCAACTCAAGCACCCCAATGTCATCCGTTCCGCCAATCAGCCGATCATCGTGAGAAGCCGGAACGGGCTCCTCACCTACATCGAAGGGAAGGACTATGAGATCGTTGAAGGCAAGACGTGCCGCTTGTTTGAGGAGGACCACGCCCCCTGGAAGCTTAGAGTGCTTCCCAAAGGGCGGATCAAGGGCGGCATGACCATTTCCATTGACTACAACTATGTTCCCTTCTCGCCCCATCAGTCGCCTTATTGTCCAAGCGACCCGGAAACCTACGAGCTGCTTTCGTCTGTGCTTGAGAACGTGGTGCGGATCTATCATCCGCGTTTCATCCATATCGGACATGACGAGGTGATTCGCCGCAATACGGACAGACGATGCCTTCAGCGCGGCCTCAGCAAGACCGAACTCGCCGCCGAAGACCTGAACTGGTGGTACAAGAAGCTGAAGGCGCTGGATCCGAACATCACCATCATGGTTTGGGACGACATGCTGCGCCAATCCGATGAGAAGGGAGAGCTTATCTCCTTGATTCCCAAGGATATCGTCATCTGTCCATGGGTTTATAAGGTCTCGGAGGACGATCAGCGTGAGATCGTCGAACGGCTGGATTGGTTCCTCGGCAAGTGGCATCGGCCGACCATCGGGACGGCCAGCGGCTATTTCCCGCTGAACGCCGTGATGTGGAGCGAGGCGCTCCGCAAGCACGCTGACATGACGGAGAACCTTGGCATGATGTTCTCCCATTGGGGCGAACACATGTGGCTCTGGTCTTCTCTGCCGTTTACGGCGGACTGCATGTGGTCCGCGTCCCGTCCCGACGGCAGGCACCTGCGAACGCTCATCGACTGCGATGAAAGCCTGCGGGCATTCGATTTGAGGGCACCGTTGGAGTTCTCGCTTCAAAAGGAAGAGTTGGCGGCCCGCATCAATGCGGGGGAAAACAGACTCGATGAACTGAAAGACGCCATGCTGAAGGTCGAAAACCGGCTTCTTGTCGAAAGAATGCCTGGCTTCGGAGGGACGGACAATCCCATCCATGAGGCCATCGTCGGCCAGGGCCGCCGCATCATCAAATGCTATGAGGCGATGATTCTCGCAAGGCGGCTGCAAGTCTCCGCCAGCCCGGACTCCGTGAGACGCTATTTCTATCTGCTCAACGAACTGATGCCGGAACGAGCGTCGGAATGGACGGAGGCCATGAGCCGTTTCGTGGACGGTGGTCCGCTGCCTGACCCCAAAGCCGTCTTCGGCGTTGACCTTTCCCCTGCGACGGCAAACCGCGCCGATTCAGAAGCTCAATAAAGGCCGTTAACCACAGAACCCACGGAATAGGCAGAAACGTTCGGCCGTGTCCACGAAGATTATTCTCTTCCAATGACATAAGAGAACCGCGAACAGCCGTGCGAGCGGCAGTTCGCTTCTGACTATTCTTTGTATTCAGTGGATTTAAATGGAGTCCTGAATCGGTTCAATTCGAATAAAAATGCACGAAACGGCATTTTTTTTCATGAAATCGATTTGCGATTTTGCGCGGACAGCTATATTAAGTGTCTAAATAGTGATTTCATTTCAAGACTACTAGCAGGAGACTTTTGTAAGTATCCTTGCCTCAAGGAGAATCATGATGACTGAGAATCCGCAGAATGACGATTCGAAACTGAAGCTGAAATTGACGGACACCAGCCGCTTCAAGGTGGACAACCCGGGCGGCTCCAACGTGGGCGGAGATACGACCGTGGACGCTGGGGGCCAGACCCAGATGATTGAGGATCCCCTCAGCAAGCGGGATGCGGCGGTTCCGGCGGCCGGAAAGGACGCAACCGTCTCCATGCCCAATGCGGCGGCCCCCCGCAAGACGGAAACCGTCCGTCTGAAGGTTGTTCGTTCCCAGAAGCGGCCCACAGTGAATGTTCCGGCGGCTACGCCGTCGACGGACACGGCGGCTGCGCCAGTGTCGTTGGGCAGTGCCTCCGGCACCATGGCGGTCAAGCCGCCCACCCCTGCGGCGACGGCTCCCGCGCCTGCGCCTGCGCCCAAACCCGCTCCGGCTCCTGCGGAGACGGCGACTGTGCCGCCGCCCAAACCCGCGGCCGCCAGTGACACGCTGAAGATTCATCCCGCCGCAGAGCCCGCCGCCGGCGCCACCGCCAAAGTGGATGCTCCCGCGCCCGCCAGCAGCGTGGCTCCCGGACAGGGCACCGGCGCGAAGTTCAACCTGAAGAAGGAAGAGGCTCCCGCGCCCAAGCCAGCCGAGACGCCTGCCCCTGCTGAGGCGGCCGCTCCCGCTTCTGCCGGCAAGATTGTGACCACGCCGATTCAGCCTTCCCGCAAGGAAAAGACGAAGGCGAAGGAGCCGGAAGTGGTCAAGGCCACGCTGAAGAAGGAGAAGAAGGTGGAAGAGGAGATTCCTCTGCCCATCATTCGGGACGAAGAGGAGCTGGGGGCGTTCCCGTCCCTGTGCGCCTTGGTCGCCAGCTTGGCCGTCATCGCCGCCATCGCGCGCCTGGTCATGGACCTGATGAAGCAGGTTCAGCTGTAAGTCTCTCCAAGAGAATGAGTTAGGCATGGTTGTCTAGGGCAGCCATGCAAAACAGGTTCGTTGCGGTCGCTGAGTGACTCCCTATATAGTATATAAGGTATAGAACATGTGAAAACAAGGAAGGCCGGAAGGGCAGAAGAAGCTCTTCTGGCTTTCGTTGTCTTTGGAGGATACGATGACGAGAACTGTCGGCTTGATCATGGCTGTGCTGATGTGCATGACTGCCTTCGGAATGATGGATAAGGCGACGTACAAGCAACTTAGGGAACAATGCCGCAAGACGGGGCGTTTTCCGAGGCCGGATCCGGAACGGGTCAAGGTCATTGAGTCCATGCTTCCGGAGCATCCCTTTGGCATGGGATATCCTGTCACCAACCGTGAAAAGTGGGATGGGGTTCCGGACAAGGACATGAAGCCACGGGCGGTCAGAAAGGCGGAGGAGATTCTGGCGGAGGAAATTCCCGAACTGCGGGATGAAGACTATCTGCTGTACACCACCACAGGAAACCGCACCATTTACCAAAAGCCCTATTTTGCCCGCCGCAAACGGCTGATTACATTGGCCGTGGCCGAGGCTCTGGAGAACCAGGGGCGTTTTCTACCGCCGTTGCAGGCCATCGTCGAGGCAATCCTCAAAGAGAGAAGTTGGGTATATCCCGCTCATGACAAGGATCTTACAAATTTCAATGGAACCCGCATCACCGCGGATTTGGGGGCCACGGAGACGGCCGCCAGCTTGGCGACGGTGGACTATTGGTTCCAGGACAAATTGCCCGCCGAGCTGCGGGAGGGCATTCGGACGGAGTGCATGCGGCGGGTCATCGGCCCATACATGAAAAGCGTCCGCGAAGGGGATTTCCGTTTTGGCCACTGGTGGATGACGCGGGAGAACAACTGGTGCGCGGTCTGCACGGGAAACTGCATCACCGCCATCCTGACTCTTGTGGAGGACAAGACGACGCGGGCGGAGGCTTTGGCCGCGGCGGAGTTTTCCATGTGCTGCTTTCTGGACAGCTTTGCCGACGACGGCTACTGCAGCGAGGGCGTCGGCTACTGGAATTACGGCTTTGGCCATTTCATGACCATGGGGGAATTCATCCTTCAGGTCACGGACGGCCAGCTGAACTTCTTCGCGAATCCCAAGCTGGAAAAGGTGGCCGCCTACGCGAGGGACATCCAGATTGAGGAGGGACTGGTGCCTTCCTTCTCGGACTGCGGCGTCAACGCCACAACGGGCACCGCCAATTTGGCCCTGGTTCAGCGGCATTGGCCTAAGGCATTGGCTAACAAGGTGATTCCCATATACTTGGGCGATACGGACTTGGCCCGCGTGTCCTTGCTTGCCTTCACGAACGAGTCGGTCCACGGCAACGGGCTGCCGGAGAAAAGCAAACTGCCGCCCTACAGCGACTTCCCCAAGGGCGGCGTCTACATTTTCCGCGACAAGGACGCGGCAGGGCTTCCCTTTGGCGCCGCCATCAAGGCCGGCCACAACAAGGAGAACCACAACCACAATGACATCGGCTCCTATGTCATTGCGCGGAACCACCGGGCGTTGGCCTATGATCCGGGCAGCGAAACCTATACGCGGCAGTACTTTGACGCGCAGCAGCGGTACAGCGGCGGCCTGCTCTGCTCCTTCGCCCACTCCGTGCCGCTGGTCGCGGGCACCCAACAGCCCGTGGGAAAGGAATTCCATGGCAAGATCCTCTCCGTATCCCACAAGCCGGAGGAGGATGAGCTGGTCATGGATTTGACCCATGCCTACAAGGTTCCCGAACTGAAGAGCCTGACCCGCCGCTTCCAGTTCCTGCGCGGACGCAATACCGTGGTGGTCACGGACTCCGTGGAGTTTGACTCCCCCCAGGCCTTTGGCACGGCGGTCATCGGCAATGGCAAGATGGAGCGGGACAAGGCGGGCAATGTCTATATTTGCATTGGGGAGGACGCCTTGCGATTGGATGTGGAAGCTACTGGAGGAGAAGCAGTTGTGGATATTGTGACGGTGAAGCGCATGGACCAGCAGCCGGGGCCCCGCCGTTGCTCCATTGATATGAAGGAACCGGTGGAGAAGGCGTCCATTCGCGTGGTCCTTCAGGCGATGGAGACGCCGGCCGAGCTGTCCGACCTGAAGGTGCCCAAGGCCATTCAGGAGGGGAAGCCAAATCTGACGCAGGCCATTTCGATTCAGGCGGAGTCATACAGCCGAGAGACTGGAGGCGCCTGCATCGTCTGCGAAAAGACGGCGGCGGACGGCATGGCCATCAAGAATTGGGATGACCAAGGCCATGCCGTCACATGGACTTTCGGCGTGCCGACGGACGGAATCTATGCCATCCAGCTCCGTTATTGCACAGGCATGGTGGGGCAGACTCGCCGGAGCCTGCAAGTGGACGGTACAGACCGCGGAACCTGGAGCTTCGCCTGCTCAGGAGGCTACAGCAACGGGAGAAACAACTGGGTGACCGCATGGGTCGGCGATGACGATAACGCCTGCCTGCTCGAGCTCGCCAAAGGTCCCCATGACGTGACATGGATCAATGCCGACGGCCAGCCCCTGAATCTGGACTGGCTCCGTCTGGTCCCCATGGGCCATTAGACTGCATTATCCACAGAACACACAGAATAATCAAATGCGAACCGCCGCTCTCAAGCCGCAGTTCGCGGTTCTTTTATGTCGTTTGAAAAGAATATGTATTCTGTGCAGTAACATACCTCATTCTTTCTTGAAAAATTTTAATTCATAAACTTGCAATATTTGAATTTCATGATATGATAATTGCAAAACAATGAAATCATTGCAATTCATATTAGGAAAGGCAAGTGACATGAAGGGACGATGGTTTTGGGGGCTCGCGGGGCTTGGCCTGCTCCTTTCGCAGGTCGGGAGCGCATGGGACGTGGTGGAGGAGTTCTTCTATCTCTCGGGACCGGAGGAGCGCCGCGTGGTCACGGAGGCCGATGGCGAACTGGTGTTGGACTATTATGCCTCCGGTTTCTATTATTTTGTGCGAGAAGAGGATGAGGCGGCGGACTCGCCTTATCCCACGGTTCAGGAGCGGATTGACTGGCAGGTGGAAGGCGCGGCGGAGACCGAGGTGGTGTCCTTTGGCCATTTGCGGGTGACTCTTCATGCGGAGGAGACGGAGCCGCTGAAGGTGACGGCCATCTATCATGTGACGCCAGGCTTCAGCGACAGCAAAACCATGACGACGCTTATCCCCACGGTCACGCCGGAGCCGCCCATCGGCGTGTCACGGACGGGAAAGCCGCCGGCCGTGGTGCCGCAGCGGACTGATTGCGGACTGGGGATGACCATCTGGCTCTCCGCAGAGGATGTGGAGGATTTGGACACCGTGCATCATGCGGATGGCAGCACGGAGTTTCGGGAAGATGTCCTGCATGCGGACTGGTCGGCGGACGGCGGCAAGTTCTCCTTCGACACGGAGGATCAATGTGGCAAGTACGTTCTCTGGACGGCGGCTCCCGGAACAATCCATGATGACCATGTGACGGTGCGAGTGGTGCTGAGGGATTTGGGGCGTCTGCCGGAGGGCACCCTTGGAAATGCCATGGACGGCGGGGAATTGGTGCTGGAGACCCGTGTGGAAGTCCCTCAGCTTGAGTTTGTTGAGATGGGCGAAGGCGGCGACGCAGGGCCTGGCGGCTTCGAGCCGGATGGGGACTCCAGCCTGTTTGTCCTTTTCGCCAACGACAGTGCCCGAACCATCGACAGCGGCCGCCCCTCCTATGCGGATTTGGCCGACGGACGCAACTTGACCCCCCTCCGTCTGCGGCTTCGCCATGGGGCGCTCTCCACGGAGAATATGCGGGTGTCCTTTTCCTTCATGAAGTCGGAGACGGCCTATCCGCCGCCGTCCACTCAGCGGCAAGTGACTAATGCGAAGCATCTTCCTGCGCTCCGTATGACCGGCGGCGAGGAGGAGCCGTACTATGATTTCAGGGGATACCAACGGACGCCCCTGCGGATTTGGAGTCGGCTGGAGAACCGAAACACCGTGCGGAATGCGGCGGACATCATGGACGGGGGGCATTATGTGACCCCGCAAAAGACCTACATGGCGGACAGCCTGTTCACAGACGGCGAATGCGTGCTGTGGCTCGAGGGCATCAAACGGGACAGCATCGTGCTGGAGGCGACTTTGGAGATGATGGAGGATGGCCATGGACGGAGGCTGACGGAGACGCTGCTTCCCGTGGAAATCCTTTCGGGGGACATCGAGCTGAATGTGACCCAGGCTACCCCATACAACCTGCATCAGGGAGGGTATGTCATTGAGGATCAAGGAGATGGATTTCTCTGTTGGGCGGGGTACGACCCATCGTGGAGACGGTCCGTGGTGGATTTGGAGAATCTGTTTCCTCTGGACATTCAGGCTGATGACAAACGACTTGCCCTAATCTGGGGAGAGGATGTGGCGCTGTATGTGAAGGCGCCGCCGTGCGTGCGGCTGTTCCGCCGCGCCAAGGGAGACTCCATTCTGGACTACATGTGGAAGCCGACGGTGGCGGAGGCCCAGCTGGCGCTCTGCAAAAAGGACGACTGCGTGAAACGGGTGGGCGACGGTTATGAAATCTGGAGGGACGAGGCAGGCAATTACCCCGCCGACATGGTCTTTGGCGTCCTGCCGGGCAGCGGAACGGAGCGTTTTCTGCTGGAATTCGGAATCGTGCATCCGGACAGCGGGCAGAAAATCCCCCTTGACAGCTGTCTGGTCACCGCTTTGGACATTGAGCAGTTCTGGAATTGGCTTTCCCTTCGGGATGAAACGGCAGAGCCCGAATGGACTCCCCGCCGGGCCAGCTATGGGGCACAGCGCGGAAAGACATTGATGTTCATCCATGGATACAATGTGACGGAGGCGGAGGCCTTCAATTATCATAATACGTTGTGGCGCAGACTTTACTGGCATGGCTTCAGAGGAAACTATTGGGGGCTCTGCTGGAAGGGGGACCAGGGTCGGGAACTGACGCCGCTGCCGCTGCCCTTGGCCTTCGCCCCCAATGTGTATGAGCAGGCGTTTTGGGATGATTGGCAGCGCTTCACCACGTGGCGCGTCCGCTGCGTTTCCTTTTGGGGAAATTGCGTGAATGCCATGAAAACGGCCCGGAGGCTGTCGCAGATTGTGGAGGAACTGCCCACATGGACACGAGATGGTGACAGTTCGGGAGTGGTTCTCATGGCCCACAGTCTGGGAAATCTGGTGATGTGGGAGGCCCTGCGGCAATATGCGGTTCGCGGCAATCCGCAGCCGGCGGCGGGGGTGACCCTTTCCGTGGAGGCGGCCATCTGGGGAGAGGCCTTCTCCCAAAAGCCCAATGAGGCGTTGGTATATCCCGACGGAAAGGATTTGGCGGGCATTGTCTATGAGCCGGAGGAGCTGGCCCAACACTCTTGGGCCTACCTCTTCAATGCGGATGGCATGAGCAAGAAGAGCAACAAGCAGTATCCCGTTCGGGAGACGCCTGTGGTGAAGTTGGCGGTAAATTGCTATACTCCTTGTGATGAAGCGCTTAAAGTGATGAAATGGAGTGACTGGTTCGGCAAGAGCTGGGACTGGTTCAAACGCACGTCAAATGGGCTTCATTTCGACAGGGAGCTCATCAAATGGGAGCCGGGCATGACACGGGAGCCGGAACGGCTGGCCAATGTCCTGCCTGCTCTGCTGAAGAGGAACGGCCGTCACCCCGGCAAGACTGTTCGTATGCAGGTGAATCGCCGCACCATGACCCGCACCGTGCGGGGTTATGGCTGGACGGATCTGGAGGATCCTGTCGGCATGGGGGAGTCCCCCTTCTTTGACGCGAACATCAACGGTCAGAAGTTTGGCTGGGCCGCCGTGAACTGCGATGACTGCCACAGCGATTTCCTGGAACGCGAATTGACAGTCATGCATCCATGGTTCGATGCCATCGCCAAATATTATGTGGAGAAATCAGGGGAGTAGGAGCTGCGGAGCGGCGAGCGCCCGAAGGGCGCGCAGCTAGCGGCGGAGGGATGGGAGAGCGCAAGAGCCGCGGAGCGGCTCTTCTGTCGTTTTGCAAACATTTGCATTCAAATTGAATAGGTAGTATGATGAAGAACGTAATTTTGCTTCTCCGTCGTTTGAATTTTGGCATTTTCTTCCGATGGATTCTCTGTCTCTTTGCGGCATGGAGTCTTCTGTTGTCGGCGGGGGAGAGGCCGTCGGTTGTCATGCGCCCCTATGGGGTGTTTCATAGTCAGGAGAAGGCGGAGGAATTCAATCGGCAATGTCCATTCCGCCATTTTGAGTTCGTGATTCGGGGAACGGTTCGGACGGAGGAAGGGCAGGCGGCGGAGGAGGTCACGGTCAATATGGACATCGCCACGGAACTGCTTGGAAAGTGGCGGCGGGTCCGCAGCGTCACGGTGAATGGGGCGTTTGAGATTCGGACTCCTGCGTGTCATGGCGTCCAGCTGGAGTTCCGCAAGGCGGGCTGCTTTTCGGAGAAGCTTCGGTTGGCCAGTTGGGAGCTGGCCACGCCTGAGGTGCCGTCGCATGTCACATTGAGGGAAAAGACGGTGGTCATGGACCGGCAGGAGATCGTCATGCTGTCCCGCGGAATCGGTCAGAGCACCATGGAACTCTGTTCCTTCGGCTGTCTGCCCACGGCGGAGCAGACTCTTCAGTGTGATGGCGTCAAGGTGGAGAAGGACGAGGAAAAGGGCCGGATGATTCGCATAAGTGTCTCTTGCTTAGAGTGTACAGAATTACCGACGCCGTGCATGGTGTTGATGCCTGCGGGTTTGGAGACGGCACCGCGGGAGGGTCGTTGGAACCATGTCAAGACGACGGCGGCCCTTCCGGGGGCCCTGAACGCGAGGGGAATTTTCATTCAGGACACGAAGAAGCGATTGCCCTGCGATTTCATCCTGCAGACCAATGACCCGGACGGCGGATTCATCCCCTGTGGCCCTTCTTTCGGCGACCGTCCTTCCTTCCGAAGGCTGACCACGGCCCCAGAGACCGGCTATCAGCGGACGGTGACTCTCAAGGCGGGGCTGGACTTCTCCGACTCCGCACCCGCACGGCGTCGAATCGACTCCTGTTTCTATTTCCGTCTTGGGGGCTGTTATGGCAAGCTTTATTTCGTTGACATGGACATGGAAGACATGGATGGCCTCCAGGTGGTCAGCGGCCTAAAAGCCTACGTGGTCCTTCAAAAGGTGCGCGGGCTGCGGGATGTCCGCCATGACCATGAGTGGAATCCGTAGGATGCTCCGAAATTGCCACGAAGGACGTTCGTCCACCCTTTTTTGAGAGGCGATATGCCCTTTCCTTGCGTTGTAGTGGCCCTTCCTTCGATTTTGCATGCAGACTGGTATATTAATACCTGTTTTGGCAAATGGCCCTTCCAGGGCCTCTGTGCGCGTTGTTTCGATTTTTCGCCTTTCCGTCCAAACCGCCTCTGCGGTCCTCTGCTGCCGCTTTTTGCGGCCTATTTCCAATTTTGAATTCCAAATTTACCGTCCATTCCATGTGTGGAAATGCCGTGATGCATGGACAAAATCGGAAAACACATCATATTAATGCATGGGAAGAAAGAAGGGGAGGTGTAGTTGAAATCCAACAACGGATGATGGAATAATGAATCAGGGTTCTTCAGTGTTTGCCTTCAGGCGTGTGTTTTGGCTGGCGTGTGTCCATGTCTTGCTGGCGGTGGGATTGGCTCACGGGACGGAAATCATTCAAGATCAGGTCCGCTATGTGCTCTCCGATGATGGACAAGCCTATGCGGCGTTTTGCGAAAGCGTTGACATTGAAGGGGATATCGTTATCCTCGAGGCCATTGACGAGATTCCCGTGACCCGCATTGGAGAAGGGGGCTTTGCGGAATGCGCTGGCCTCCGCTCCGTCCAGCTGCCTGGACAGCTGACGACTTTGGAGGCGCGGGCCTTCGCCAAATGCGTGCAGCTGACATCCATTCAACTGCCAAATTCCGTGACGACTGTTGGAGACGAATGCTTTTCGGGATGCACCGCCATGACGTCCGCCGCGTTGTCCACCCACTTGCGGACCATTGGCGAACGCGGGTTCAACAACTGCGGCAAATTGGGCTCCATCACCCTTCCAGAGGGATTGGAGTCCATTGGCGTGCGGGGGTTCTATGTGTGCTCCAGCCTGAAGAAGATTCGGATTCCAGCCTCTGTCAATTTCATCGGCAGTCTGGCCTTCTGCGGTTGCTCCCGCCTGACGGCCTTTGACGTCGCCGCCGGAAATTCGTCCTACGCCAGCGTGGACGGCGTGCTCTTTGACAAGGCGGTGACCCAGTTGATCGCCTATCCCATCCGCAAAACCGGAGAGGAATATACGATTCCCAATGGGGTGACGACCCTTGACGGCGATGCCTTCGGCGACAATCGCGAATTGCGACGCGTGGTGATGCCGTCCACCGTCACCACCATCCATGACGGTGCGTTCTACCACTGCAACCGGCTGGAGGAAGTCACCCTCTCCTCCGGGTTGACCGAAATTGCCGAAGGCGTTTTCTTTGAATGCGATAAATTATTGGAAGTTGTTGTTCCAGAAGGAGTTACAAAGATTTGTGATATTGCGTTCGCCTATTGCAGCAGCCTGAAGAAAGTGACGCTTCCGGAGACGCTGGAGGAAATTGGCAGCGAGGCGTTCTACTGGTGTTCCAGTCTGGAGGAGATTCCCCTGCCGGTCAGCCTCCGCCGCATCGGCATCATGGCGTTTGGCGGAACTTCCTGCCTTGCGCAACTGGCGCTTCGTGGCGACAGCACGGCCTTCGCCGTCCAAGACGGTATTTTGTTCTCTGCGGACGGAACTCGGCTGGTGGCCTGCTCCGGTGGCAATGAGGTTTCCCTTTACGAAATACCGCCGCAGGTCACGACCATTGATCAGGGCGCCTTCATCTGGAACCGGTTCCTTGAGGAGGTGTGGATTCCCGCCGGAGTGGAGGACATCGGCCCCTACGCCTTCATGGGCTGCGAGCGGCTGCGGGCCATCCATGTGGACGCCGCAAACGCCGCCTATTCCAGCGAGGACGATGTGCTGTACAACAAAGAGAAGAGTGTGCTGATTGCCTATCCAGCTGGACGGGAAGGAGATAGCTTTGTCGTGCCCGCCAGCGTCCGGCGCATCGAGCCGTCGGCTTTTGCATGGAGCACGGAACTGCAGGCCGTGATGATTCCCGAAACCGTGGAGGAAATTGGCAGTCGTGCCTTCTATCGAAGCGGGGCCTTGACGTCCATCGGACTCCGAAACGGCGGCGTCTTTTTGGAGGAGGAGGCATTCTACGGATGCGAGAGCCTGATGGATGTCTGGCTGCCGGAGGAACTTGTGGAGAATTGGGAAGAGCTGTTCCTCTTTTGTGCGGAAGGATGCCGCGTCCATGTCATGGAGGCGTTGGTGCTGCAACTTGCCGCCGGATGGCATCTGGTGCCTCTGGTTTGGGATTTGGAGGGCAGCACGGCGTGGAACCTGTGCGAACGCGGCGTCCATATGCTGACGTCCAAAGGCAACTTCGCGTTGGCGCCGAATGCCAAGGCCTTCGCCCCCGGCAAGGCATTTTGGATTCATGTGGATGAGCCGGAGGCACTTACGCTTTATGGAAGTCCTGCTGACGGAGAATCCGCCCCTTGGCTGTACGGCTGGAACCTGATTGCCGTTCTTCAGGACGAGCCCGAATGGACCTCGTGGATCTCCTGCGCGTGGGAGTGGCAGGGGGGCCATTATGTCCCGCTGGCTTTGGAAGACATCTCCCGCGGCAAGGCCTGCTGGGTCTTCGTCCCCATGGGGGCGCTGCCCCGCGAACAGCCCTGACGCAACCGACTCCTCTTGCCCGTTGGGGCCTCATGTCCAACCATGCGCGAATCCGCAGACCATACCGCCGCCCCTTTCGGCAGCTCATCTGGGGCCGCCAACGGCACCTCCGCACCTTCTGACAGACCTCAACGGCTGTTCAGCAACGCCCAACTGCGGCAACTGCTGTTTCCGCTGGTCATCGAGAACCTGCTGAACAACACCGTCGGGATTCTGGACACCATCATGATCTCCTCTCTTGGAGAGGAATCCATTGCAGGCGTGGCACTTGTGGACATGCTTGCCCAATTCATCATCTGCGTGTTCTGGTCCCTGGGCACCGGCGGCGCCGTCGTGGTCTCCCAATACATCGGGGCCAGGGACAAAACGAACGCCAACCGCAGCGCCTGCCAGCTGATGACGGTGCTCCTTGGACTCACCCTGTTCCTCGCCCTGATGTCGGAGCTGTTCTCCGCCCACATCCTCCGGCTGCTGTTCGGAAGCATCGAAGACAATGTCATGGCGGCCTCCATGACCTATTTTAGAATCACCACGCTTTCCTTTCCGTTTTTGGGCATCACCTTTGGCTGCGCGGCGCTGCTGCGCTCCATGAGCCTGTCCAAATATCCCATGCTATGCTCCCTGATGAGCAACATCATCAATGGCGCGGGCAACGCCTTGCTCATCTACGTCTTCCGATGGGGTGTGGCCGGCGCCGCCATTGCCACCGTGGTGGCCCGCGGAGCGTCCATGATCTGCATCGTGGCGGTCCTGATGGACTCCCAAAAGCTGATCTGTCTTAAAAAGCCCCTAAACCATTATCGGCCAATGTGGAAGCCCATTCGTCACATTCTGTCCATCGGCATTCCCAACGGCATCGAGAACGGCCTTTTTCAGTTTGGCCGCCTGATTCTCGTGGGCCTGATCGCCAAATTCGGCACCTCTCAGATCACCGCCAACGCCGTGGCCAATTCCATCGACTATTTCGGCCTGCTGCTTGGAGCGGCCTTCGGCACGGGGATGATCACGGTCATCGGCCAATGCGTGGGCGCCGGCATTGAGGAGCAGGTGCGCTACTACATCCGCAAGATGATGGGCTACTCCTATTTCTACCACATTTTGTGGAATCTTGCGCTGGCGGCTCTCACGCCCCTGATTCTCAACTGCTATTCTCTCACCCCTGAAACACGGCGGCTGGTCATCTGGCTGATTCTCATCCACAATGGCTCGGGGGCCATCCTCTGGCCAATTGCGTTCATCTTCCCCAACGCCCTGCGGGCGGCCAACGATGTCCGCTTCACCATGGTGGCCTCCATCGCCTCCATGATGGTTTTCCGCGTGGTGGGAAGCTATGTGTTGGGCGTCTGGCTGGACATGAAGGTCATGGGGGTCTGGGTGGCCATGGTCATTGACTGGATTTGCCGAAGCCTCTGCTTCCTCCTGCGCTATCGGGGCAACTATTGGGTGCCCCATGCCCATTTTCACGATGTAAGTAACTGATAATTAAGGAGATATGCATTTTATACGCGATGCATGTTCGGAACCACTTCGTAAAGCTGGGTTCGTGGCAGTAATTCAGCCCCGTTGGGGCGGTGAAGCCAGGCAAGGGACGCGGGACGCATCACTTTTTACTTTCCCACGTTTCACGTCCTGTGACATCTGGTCAAATTGTTCAAATTGTCAAGATTTGGCACGAAGCAAGTGGCAAAAGAGGCAAACGCCATTATATTAAGCATTTTGCAAGCAATTCATTTTATTAATAGAAACGAGATTCGTAGGTATCAAGAGGTTTAATTAACTATGAGCAAGACACTTAGCATAAACGCCACCAAGCGTGAGCTGTTGGGGAAGGGTCCTGCTGGCCGTTATCGCCGCCAGGGGTTGATTCCAGTGGTGATGTATGGCCATGGGGATCCCGCCGTCAATCTGCTGATTGAGGAGTCCGTTGCGAAGAGCATTTTGGGGCATGCGGGCGTGGTCGAGGTGAAATGTGACGGCGAGACGTCCATGACCGTGTTGAAGGATCATCAGATTGATCCCATCAGCACGCGGATCCTGCATTTGGATTTGCTCCATGTCTCTGCGGATGAGATGATTACCAGTCTGGTTCCGATTCAGGGCGAAGGCGAGGCCGCCGGTCTGAAGATGGGTGGCCAGCTGGAGCAGGTCATGATGGAAATCGAAGTCAAGTCCCTGCCGACGGACGTTCCGGATGTGTTGATCGTGGATGTCAGCGGCATCGAGATGGACTCCGCCCTTCATGTCCGCGACCTGGTTATGCCGCAGGGCGTGACCCCCGTTGCGGATGGCGACCTGATTGTCTTCCATGTCCGTGCGCCGAGAACCGCCGCCGTTGAAGAGCCGGTCGCGGCCGAAGAGGGTGCCGAGGACGAGAAGAAGGACGACAAGAAGGACGACAAGAAGGAAGAGAAGAAGAAGTGACGTTGCCATATACAATATATATAGTATATGGTATAGAGAGAAGATGGCATCCTGTGCGCCGGTTTGCGCATAGGATGTTATGACAGGATGACGGAACTGACCGAAGAACGAAACGAGTCCAGCCAGGAGAGTTCGATCCGCCTCGTGGTGGGGTTGGGCAATCCAGGGGGCCGCTACGCGGACACACGGCACAACGCGGGCTTTCGGGTGGCGGACCAGCTGCTCTCCAACGCCTCCGCATGGGAGCGGACGGAGTGGCAGCCGCTGGAAGGCGAGCTGTTCATGGTTCAGGTTGGCGGCAAGTGGATTCATCTGCTGAAGCCGCTGACCTACATGAACGCCAGCGGGCTTGCGGTCAGGGAGACGGCGGTGCAGCTAGGGCTTATCCCACCCGAACTGCTTGTTGTCTGCGATTGCATGGACTTGCCCTTTGGCCGCCTGCGCCTCAAGCGCAATGGTCGGCATGGAGGGCAGCGTGGAGTCGCCTCCATCATTCAGGAGCTGGAGAGCGTGGATTTTCCGCGGCTCCGGGTCGGTATTGGGAGACCGTGGCCTGAAGGGACCGACGTGATTGATTACGTCTTGTCTCCATGGGCCTCCACAGAGCAGGAAAAACTGCCTGCTGTCATCGAAAAGGCGGCGGATGTGGTTGCCACAGCCGTTGAAGCCGGCTTGGAGGCGGCGATGCAGGAGGGAAATCCCTGGTGTGTGGACAACATCAATGCCATCGTGCAAGGAGAAACGAACATTGAAGAAGTATGAAGCTGTGTTTATCCTTGACCCGCGCAAGGTCGAGGGCAATGGCGAAGCCTTTTCGGACACCATTGTTGCGCAACTGAAGGAGATGGGCGGCAATGTGACCCGCGTCAAGTGTCTGGACAAGCGGGTGTTCGCTCGCCCCATCGGAAAGAGCAAGGCCGGCATCTATTGGGATTACGTTGTCGAGCTGGATGAAGCCGCGATTGCCCCGCTGCATGACAAGTATCGCCTGAATGCCACCGTGCTGCGCATGGCGGTGTTCTATTTCGTTGATGGCCAGGATGATGATGTGTTCACGCCCCGTGAGGAGCATGAGCGCCTCTTCAAGGAAGAGGGCTTCCAGGACGTCTATGACCGTGAGGAGCGTCCCTATCGCAGCCGCGATGACCGCTAAGTCGGTCGGACCATCCGTCAGAGCATAATTGATTAACCCAGGAGATATTGTCATGAAGATGCAGAAACCCCGGCGCCGTCGCCGTAAGATTATTCGGCAGAAGACCTGCCGTCTTTGCGAGAACAAGATTTTCAACATCGACTTCAAGGATGTGGAATTGATTCGCCGTTTCCAGACGGAAGGCGGCAAGATTTTGCCCCGCCGGATCACCGGAAACTGCTACAAGCACCAGCGGAAGCTGGCGATGGCCGTGAAGCGCGCCCGTTTCCTGGCGTTGGTTCTGTGACCGCTTGAATCTGAAAGGAGTAACACGAATGTCTGGAAAAGTCAAACTGATTCTTCTTGAGGATGTGGAATATCTCGGTCACTTGGGGGATGAAGTGGAAGTCGCCCCTGGCTATGCCCGCAATTTCCTGCTTCCCGGCAAGAAGGCGGAGCCTGTGAGCACGGCCGCCCTGCGCCGCATTGAGAAGAAGAAACTGCAGCTTCAGAAGGAGCATGAGGAGCGTCTCAACGTGGCGAAGGCCATGGCGGAGAAGCTGGCCTCGTCCGCCATTGTCATCGAAGTCGCCGCCGGCGAGAACGACAAGCTGTATGGTTCCGTGAACGCCGCCCAGATTGCGGAAGCGCTCAAGAGCCAGTGCGGCATTGAGCTGGAGCGCACGGTCATTGATCTGGAAGAGCCCATCCACGAGCTGGGCACCTTTGAGGTCAAAGCCCGTCTGCATGCGGAAGTCGAGGGCGTCATCAACCTGAAGGTTGCCCGCAAGGACGCATAGAATCGTTCTTCCGCCAAAGCGGATTTGCCGATTGAAGGCGTAGGCCGTGCCGTTGGTGGCACGGCCTTTCTGTCCATGGACATGGCGGCGCCGACGATTGGGGTGTCCATGAGGGGAAGATGATTTTCCCTAAATTTGCAAATTAAATTTGTAAATCATTGATTATCAACCAGTTATAAAAACAGTCCGGCAAAAAGGGCATTGCATGGAAGGACATATGGAACAACGGTCGAGCCGAGACGGCAGACAGGCGGAGCATTCGGCGACGGTGTCCCTTCTGAATTTGGACCGCCCCAAGCCCCATAACGAGGAGGCGGAGGTGGCTGTCCTGGGCGCCATGCTCCTGTCTCCGGAGGCCGCCGCCACCGGCATGGGCATGCTGAACTTTGAAGGCGCCTTCTATCGGGCCGCCCATCAGACCCTCTTCTCCGCCATCTGCGAGCTGTGCTCCGGAAAGACGGGAGACTCCGGCGTGGACGTGGTGGTGCTTTCCGACCATCTGGAACGAACTGGCCGACTGGACGAAGTGGGCGGACGCAGCTACATCATGCAGCTGATGGACAGCGTGCCCACCGCCGCCCACATCGAGCACTACGCCCAAATCGTCCGCCAAAACGCCATCCTCCGCCGCATCATCGGCGCCTGCACGGACATGGTGCAGAAATGCTATGACACGGATGAAGATGTCCAGGTGCTTTTGGATGACGTGGAGCAGAAGATCTTCGACGTGGCCGGCATGAACCAAAGCAAGGACGTGCAGCAGATCAAGGATCTGATGGTCGACGCCATCGAATATTTGGACAAGCTGTCCAATCAGGATGCCAGCGTGCTTGGCCTGCGGACTGGCTATGACTTCGATCGGCTGATCACGGGACTGCGCCCCGGCGAACTGTTCGTGCTGGCGGCGCGCCCCTCCATCGGCAAGACGGCGCTGGCGCTGAACATGGCCTCCAACATCGCGTTGAGCGCAGAGCACCCCGGGGTCGGCTTCTTCAGTCTGGAGATGCCTGCGCAGCAATTGGTGCTCCGCATGATCTGCGGACTGGCCAAAGTCAGCCTGGGCGAATTCAAGAACCGCACCCTATCCAACGCCCGTTGGCGGGACACGTTGGAGGCATGTCAAACCCTCCAGCAGGCAAACATCGTCATCGATGACACCGGCGCCATCGACATTCTGGAGCTCCGCGCCAAGGCCCGACGCATGTGCTCCAAATATCAGACGAAAGTCATTTTCATCGATTATCTCCAGCTGATTCAGGCCCATGTCAACCACAATGCCAGCCGCGAAAACGAAGTGGCGAAAATCTCCGGCTCCCTGAAGGCCATGGCCAAGGAGCTGAACGTGCCCGTGGTCGTCCTCGCTCAGCTGAACCGCATGGCGGAGCAGGGGGAGAAGCCGAAATTGAGCCATCTGCGGGAATCCGGAGCCATTGAGCAGGATGCGGATGTGGTCGCCCTTCTTCACCGTGAACGAGAGAAGCAGCAGAACATGACGGATGACAATGTGGGCCTGAATTCGGAGCTCATCATCGCCAAAAACCGCAACGGCGGCACAGGGACCACCGAAATGCTCTTCTTCCCCAAATACACGCGCTTCGAAAACAAGGCTCAGATTCCGGACAGCGACATCCCCTCCGGCGTGTAATCCCCAAAATTGCGGATTCTTATAATGGGACCAATGGGACGGTCGTTTGTCGTTCCACCAGTTTTTGTCCAAGAATGGCTTGTTCTCCTTTTCAAAAAACATTTTGGAATGACTGGAATATTTGCATTTTGGGATTATTTTATATTCAATCCTTGATATAAATGCAATATAATGCAATCTCTAAGAGAAAGAATATGAAGCCCTGCTCTCAACCTATTCGCTATGGCAAACCCTGTATGACCAATCTTCCGCCTAAATTGGGACGGCAGATTATCCAGGAGATTCTATCGTCCAAACCGTTTGATGACACGAAACTCAAGGCTCAAAATCAGCGTCTGCTTGCACGCCTTTCCAAACGCATTGCTCAAATGGAGCAGGATAAGGCGCAATGAATCTGATATCGGATCGTTTCTATTGCAGAAACCTGACAATGTCCAAAAAGGATCAGGTGGACATTGCCAACTTCTCCATTTGTCATTTGGATACCGGCAAAGGCCTTGTGGCATATTTGCAGAAGGAGGCAGCTGGAGATGAGCAATTGGGCATGATGCGAACATATCTTGTCAGGATGAAAAGAACTCATGAATGCATTGGTTACTTTTCCTTGAAGGCAGGATTAGTTTCCGTAAGAGAAACATTAGTGGATGAAAATGTGTCCTTTGACACAATTCCAGGGGTAGAGTTAGCCAATTTTGCTGTTAATGCAATCTATGTGCAGAAATATCAGATCAAGGGCATTGGTGGAGTGATTTTCTCCAATTTCATCTTGCCGATTATTGGCCGTGCTGCCTCTTATGTCGGAATCTGTCTGGTTTACCTTTTTGCCCTGCCTCAACCTGCTCTTTTGAATCATTATGGCAAATATGGCTTTCAGCGTCTCAACAAGGATGCGGAAGACAAGTTGCACAGAAGGCTCAAGCCTTCCTATGATGAATCATGCATATTCATGTATCAGTTGCTGAAGGGGAAATAATAAGTTGAAATGCTTCATAACTCCATCATTTTGTTGGAGATATGTGCTTTGTACCCCTAATGTCTTTTTCCCTGCTGGTCAGAGTGTGGAGATGGAGTCTTGCAACTTTTTTCAAAAAGCTCTGTTCCCCACGAGGGTAGGGAAGGACAGTTTTTATCCACAGAATACACGGAATAAACACGTGGCGGAACGTTTCCGTCTGTTCTGTGGATAATGGAAACAGAGTTTTTTCAAAAAAAGCGTTGACCCCTTGTTTTTATCCAAAAAGTTTCGTATAATTATAGAAGAACCCTGCGTACAGGATGATGGCCCATGTTCTTCTGAAACGGTTTTGGAAGTGGAAAGTCATTGCCGCGCAAGGAAAAAGAAAGGACACTCTCATGAAGAAAGCATTCACCCTCATCGAGCTCCTCGTCGTCATCGCCATCATCGCCATTCTGGCGGGCATGCTGCTGCCGGCTCTGGCCAAGGCAAAGCAGAAGGCGTTGACTGTCAACTGCACCTCCAATGTCCGTGGCTGCGGCGAAGCGGGCATCCTGTACATGGACGACTTCAATGGCCGCTTTCCCGTCTATGACGAATTCGCGTGCAACTGGTATCCCGGCTACACGAGAACCTGCTCGTGGTGCGACAATCTGATGCGCACGGGCTATCTCGAAATGGACAGCGGCATCATCTGCTGCCCCGCCGACCAGTCCAAACCGAAACCCGGCTACAACGGCGGAACCGGCACCTACGTCTTCATGGAGCACGTCTACGGCGCCATCTCCAATTGGGAACTCAGTCCCAACATCCTCTTCCAGGACGGCGCTCACCGCTACATGCTGACCAACTACGTGAAGAACCCCTCCGTCATGTTCATCCTCTCTGACAGCTGGGGCAAGAACGAAAACACCAACTGCCCCGTCTACAGCATCTATGTCCGCCCGGCCTATTGGAAATTCTACACCTGGATGGGCCACAACGAGCGCTGCAATCAGTACTATGTGGACGGCCATGCGGGCACCGTCTCCGCCGGCGACCTCTCCAAGATGTCCGACAAGATGCAGCTGGCCACCACTGGCACCACCATCGAGTTCTACACCCAGGACCACACCTTGGTGCACTATTAGTCCATATGTTGAATCAGGAACTAATTTTTGTTGTTAGTTCCTGATTATCAATGAGTTGTGAAATTTACGAAATCCCTCGCCGATTGATTGGGCTTTCCGCTTCGATTTTCCACGTTTTGTGTCTCGTGAAAAAAAGAACATCAATCGTCGAGGGATTTGCATTAAATCGCACTTTTTCTCAAAAAAAACGCTTTTGGCTCTTGTTTTTTTGCCAAAAGTTTCGTATAATTATAGAGGTTGCATTAAGAGTGCTCCCTTTTTCTCCGAAACGATTTTTCGAGGGGGTATTTCACGTGCAATAACAACCAAATAGAAAGGTGTTTACAACAATGAAAAAGGCATTCACACTCATCGAACTCCTCGTCGTCATCGCCATCATCGCCATTTTGGCGGGCATGCTGCTGCCCGCGCTGGCGAAGGCGAAGCAGAAGGCCCTGGCGGTCAACTGCACATCCAACATCCGCGGCTGCGGCCAAGCCATGCTGCTGTACATGGACGACTTCGGGGGCCGCATGGTCCTCTATGACCAAGTGACCACCAACGCCTTCTCAGGCGGCACCTACACCGTCTACTCTTGGGCCGCCAACCTGATGCGCTGCGGCTACATCGAAGAGGACTCCGGCATCATCACGTGCCCGAAGGACGGCAGCAAGCCCGTCAAGTTCGTCCCCCTCTGGTCCAACATCCCCTACATGGGCTACATGTACGGCGCCATTGGCCAGGACAACCTGAACCCCTCCGTCAAGTTCATGGACGGCCAGCACCGCTACATGCTGACCAACTTGATCAAGAACGCCAGCTCCATGACCATGTTCACGGATGCCTACGGCACCTATCAGAACGTCAACTGCAGCGTCTACGTCTACTATCAGAACCGTGACCCAGGGCTGGGCTTCCAGGCCAAGATGTCCCACAACGAACGCTGCAACCAGATGTTCCTGGACGGCCATGCCGCAGCCATCAGCGTCAGCGACTACCTGAACAACACGGACAGAGTCAAGGACGTCCTTGACCCCGTCCTGCGCCGCATCGTCTTCTTCACCGAAGAAAATGTCCGCGTCATTCTCCAGTAGTCTTTATATCCGAATCATTTAGGGCGTAGCTCCATTTCGGGGCCGCGCCCTTTTTTTTGACTTTTTTCAAAAAAATCCGCGGTGCCTTCTTGTTTTATTCAAAAATTTTCGTATAATTATAGAGGTTACATGAAGGGTACTCCCTTTTTCTCCGAAACGATTTTTCGGGGGGTATTTCCGAGTGTAATAACAACCTAATAGAAAGGTATTTACAACAATGAAAAAGTCGTTCACCCTCATCGAACTCCTCGTCGTCATCGCCATCATCGCCATTTTGGCAGGCATGTTGTTGCCCGCGTTGGCCAAAGCGAAACAGAAGGCCCTGGCTGTCAACTGCACCTCCAACCTGAAAGGCTGCGGCGAATCCGTGATGCTGTATGCCGATGACTACTCTGGAATGTGGACTTTGTATGATCAAGTCGCATGGCCCGAATTCGGCAACAACAAGAATGCTCTCTCATGGGTGGCCAACATGATGCGCACGGGCTACATCGAGTTGGATTCCGCCATCGTCGTCTGCCCGAAGGAAGCTGCAAAGGCCAGTAGTGATACTCCTGCGGTTCCTAGCTGGGGCAATTTCCCCTACATGAGCAAAATCTATGGCGCGCCCTCCCATCATCAGTATGATGCAAAGGTCGTGAACAAGAAGACTCCCTCGGACCACAACTTCCTGTTGGCCAATCGCATCAAGAACCCCAGCAGCTTTGTCTACATTGGAGATACCTACACCACCTTCAATGGCATCAACGGCGGCATGTATCTTGTGGACGTGAACAGCAATACCGGAAGCGGCTCCTTCATGTGGTTGAGCCACAATGACCGCTGCAACCAGTTCTTCCTGGATGGCCACGCCAGCGCGATCAACACCAACGATTACCTGCGGAATGTTCGCACGAACATCAATTGCTATTTCTCCAAGACCGCTCTGATTCTCGTCTGGACGGAAGACTTGACCTCGCTTAGCCTGCAGTAACGCGATGACGTCGGTGCGCCGCCAATGACCCATTCGGCGCATGCCTGATTTCCCGAAGCGACTTGCCGTATGGAAAGGCGGTGCCGCTTCGGGATTTCAGTAATAGGAGGTGTGACTCTGACGAAATCATCTTCAGAGGACATGCCATTGCGTCTCCAAAAGGGTGCGCTGCAATGGATTTTTAGTTGTAAGTTGTTGATTATAAGTATGTTGCATATTTGTTGCTAAAATCGACCTTGCTGTCATCGCGTTGATGGCATGAGCGATGTCATGGGGTTATGGCGAAGATTGAAACGCCTCCTGTGGCGACGAAACCGAACTGGAAAGGGAGATACATGAGAGGAATGACGTTGAATTGGATTGGGACGATTCTGTGCGGATGCATGGCCGCCATGGCGGCGGCGCCGGTGCTGTGGCAGCAGGATGGCATTCTCATCAGCGATTTGGGCAAATTCGCCGAGCCGAAGGCGAACGTGAGCCGTGAGCAGGACCGCCACAAATGGGAGCTGGTGGACTACGAGACGACCCGCGCCAGCGGAACCATGCTGTATTCTCGCCGCGGCAACACGCCGGCTCCCGTCACCATTGATCCAGGCCTCAAGGGATGGTACCGCATCTACGCCGCCACCTTCGCCCCCAACAACAACACAGCTCGCCTCTGGATGCGGGTGGACGGCGAACCCGGCCCCACCATGTTCACCCACGGAAACACCGCCATCTGCTGGAGCGGCACGGAAAGTTGTGAGGAAATCTTCATGGAATGCGCCGACCTGACCGACCGCAAAATCACCATCGGCAAGCCCGCCGGACTCCATGGCCCCGCCTGGGCGGAACGGGGGCTCGCCAACCAGGTCATCGGTCTTATGTGGCTACGCTTCGAACCCATGACCGAACAGGAAGTCGCTGATTATCAGCAGTATTTCAGCAATCCGGCCACCAAACGCCTCCATGCCCACTCCGACATGGACTGGATCTTCACCTATGGAGCGGAGATGTCCATGGACGAATATTGCAGCGTCATCGACGCCTTTGGCCGCGCCGACGTGGGCATGGCCTCCGTCGAGGTCTACAGCACTTTGGGCGACATGACCAAAGAGCGCGCCATGATTAACAGCAAGGACGCCGACCTGCTGGAGTTCCGTTGGCCCAGCCAACTGGCTCTCGACCGCAAGCGGCGGGAGGTCTATAAGGAATATGTCCGGCGGGCGGAAGGCTATGGCATGAAACTGCTGGCCGCCCATCGGATGGGATTGGCCAATTTCATCATTCCAGGAGACGACATCGACGCCTCCAACATCCCCTTCGTGACCAACAACCCCCAATGGTACTGCCGTGATCGGGACGGGGAGCCCGTCGCCTTCATGTCCTACGCCTATCCGGAGGTGGGCGATTTCATGATTCGCGAGTTCCTGAAAATGGCCGACTATGGCTTCCATGGTGCCACATTGGCCCTGCAGCGGGGCATTGTGGTGCTTTTCGAGGAGCCGGTCATCGCCCGCTTCAAGGAACGCTACCCCGATTTGGATCCATTTACGCTATCTCTTGATGATGAACGACTTGCAAGTGTTCGTTGCGAATTCTTCACGGACTTCCTCCGGCGGATGCGAAAGGCCTTCGACGAATACAGTCAGGCCAATGGCCGTCCCCGTCTCCTGATCGTCCCCTACATCGGCCTCAATATGGCGGACAACCGGCGGCTGGGGCTGGATGTGGAGACGTGGGTCAAAGAGAAGCTGGTGGACAGCGTCTGCGTCGCCGTCATGCGCGTGTTTGAGGATGAGCGCTTCTTCAAGGACGATGCCAACCCGGAGCGGATCTCCGTGGAGAAATACCATCACTACAAGATGACGGCGGAGCGAAGCCCCATTCAGCGCTCCATGGGCAACCAGGTGGGAGCCCTGGCCCAATGCGCCGCCGCCTATCGGCAGCTGTCTCAGGAGAATGGCGTTCGCTTCTACTACGACGCACATTGGGAGGGCACGCTTCCCCCTGAGCAGATCGCGGACTACGCCCTCCAGCTCTACAAGGGCGGCGCGGAGTACCTCTCCCTTTGGAACAGCTTCGAGTTCCGCGTCTCCAACCGCCCCGAATGGTTCGTCACCTCCCGTCTGGGGCATCGGGACGACTTGCCAAATATGCCAAAGGACAATGCAGGCTATCGCCGCCGCTACCGCATGCTCTCCCTGAACGGGACCAGCTATGCCAGTTATTATCCTAACTGGCGAGGATAGATGGATTTGGGAATTGGCGCATTAAATGGGGGCTCAAAAAAACGGCTGACGGAGTTGATATCCTGCGAAGTTTGACTACATTTGTGTAGTGATTTTGGAAAGGAGTTTTTATCATGCTGACACGCAAGGCAGTTGTGGCGAGCATGGTGGGGGCGTTGGCCGCCATGGCGAATTCGTATCCAAAGCAGATTCTGACTCCGGCGGAGCCGGGGCGCTTTCCGGCCCTTTGGAAGATGGAGGAGCTGTTTCGGGTTCCCAAAGCCACGCCTGTGAACGACCTTCAATTGGAGTTTGACTACTCAAAAGACATGCATCCCATTTATCTGGAAGGACTTCCGTATAAAGGAAAGACGACGCGGATTTTTGCGTGGGTCGGCGTCCCCGCCACGACGGACGACAAGCCGGTGCCGGGCGTGGTGTTGGTCCATGGCGGCGGCGGCACGGCCTTTGTCCAATGGGCGGAGGAATGGCTCGCCAAAGACTATGCAGTCATTTGCATGGACACGGTGGGCTGCCGACCCACCAAGCGCTTTGAAGTGGGACGCGGCCAGGAGAGGGTCACGTTGGAGGGCGGCGGTCCCATCCGCCATAACTATGAGGCGGATTTGACCAATCCCATGGACAGCTGGACCGCCCATGCGGTGGCCTCCGTGGTGGTCTCCACCTCCTATTTGCGGGCGCAGCCAGGCGTGGATCCGAACCGCATCGCCATCATGGGCATCTCTTGGGGCGGCTATCTGACCAACATCGTCGCGGCGGTGGACAAACGCTACATCGCGGCTGTGCCTGTCTATGGCTGCGGCTTTCTTGGGGAGTTCGCGGGCACTGTGCCCGAAGCCCCCAAGGCATGGCTGGAGAAGTTCGACCCCTGCATGTTCCTGCGCTCCGTGGACTGCCCCATCCTGTTCGTGAACCGTCCCGTCGACCATGCCTACTACTGGCCTCAATGGGTGCGCTCTAGTCTGTTGCCCAAGAACGCCTTCCGTTCCTGCAAAGTGGGACTTGGCCATAGCCACGCCGCTGGCCGGGTCAAAGAGGCGGAGGTCTTCATCGACTCCTATTGCAAAGGCACCCCGAAAATGCCCGAACTGTATGACGAGAAGGTGGAAAACGGTTGTGTCAGTGCCCGCTACCGCGCCTTCGCCCCTGTGGAAAAGGCCACCATTGCCTGGACGGAGGATGGCCCGGAGGTGGACAATCAGGCCCGCAGATGGCAGGAGGCCCCCGCCGAGCTGACGGACAACACGGTCCGTGCCGCCGTTCCCGCCGCCGCCAAGGCGTTCTTTTTGACAATTTATGACCCAAGAGGCTGTTGCGCAAGCACTTGCGGCAGTGGCTGGCAAGCCGACTAATCCGCTTGCGATTCATCCAATCAACACAACAAAGGCGATTACATGGACACATCCCCCGTTCTTTTCCGTCGACGCAGCCGGCTATGGCGAACCTTCCTGCTTCTTGTGGGATTCATGCTGATTTTCTGTCAGCCCGGAGAGGCCAAACAGCCCCGCAAGAAAAACAAAAGCAAGTGGATTCCATGGTTTGATTTCCAGAGGGACAAGGAGGAGCCCAAGCCGGAT
>JAEEGL012550158.1_pt1 | contig 45754 bp, 49 predicted proteins | sample 9134231 | NCBI WGS metagenome assembly JAEEGL01 (sample SAMN16246548, study PRJNA631951) | gut metagenome | biome: gut microbiome; feature: rumen; material: fiber-attached | host: Bos | place: Iran: Karaj | collected 2018-10 | reverse complement strand
TTTAATGATAAAAAGATAAATAATAGTTGGAATAAAATATTAAGCCATAATATATCTAAAATATATTATGGACATCACGAACAGACTATTAGCAATATTAAAAAAATTGAAGATACAATAAACAATTAGTGCAATAAATTATGATTTAACAATAAAAACAAGCGATGACACAGAATTTGTAATGAATATAGAAGTTAAGCAAACAACGAGTAAAAATCCTTCTCAAATGGCAAAAAATATAAAAAAAGGATTTGAACAAGTAGGGAAAGATGGCAAAGATGCAGTATATCTTCCAAATAGAACGAATTGCAACTCTGCGGTTGATTATGCTAGAATAAAAGGGACGGGGTAAAATATTGCAATAATAGTGCCACCCTTCAACAGTGTCCCTATTATGACAATAATAAACCGTTTCAATTCCGTTTCATAATCGTTTCAAAAATGGTATCAAGGTAGATGTTGCGAGAAATATCTGTCATTGTGGTTTCTACCTATACATTTGAAAATGTGATATAATAAGATAACAAGGACGAAAGGACAAAAATGTCACTTAAAATGGAAGTTGGAGAAAAATATGAATCACAGTTTTGATACGTACAGGCTATATTCAAATGAAAAGAACTTTACTTATTCTGTAAGAGTAAGGGTGAGAATGAAGGATGAAATTGACATTGATATTTTGCGTCATGCTGCAAATGTAGCTATAAAAAGATATCCATATTTTGCTGTTAAGGTTGTGCTTGGAGAAGATGGCGGTTATGATTTCGTGCCTAATAAAAATGATGTTGTTGTGATGGAGACAAAATCAAAGTTGCCACTTCTTGGAAGCATAGAAACCAATAAGCATCTTTTATATATAGATTGTAGTGGACGAGACATTTACTTTAATATAAGTCATTCTATGTGTGGCGGAAAGGGACTTATGCCATGGGTGATGACGAATGTATATCAATATGTAGTGGAAAAATATAGTGTAAATCCTGATGCACCAAGTATAAGAAAACCTGATAGTGAACTTCTTCCAGGAGAGGATACTGAGCCATCAGTTTCAATGCTTTTAAATGATGAACCAATATATAAGTATAAAAATAAGAAACCAACTATAATGGCATTTGACTATTTGAATGGCTTGTATAATCCTTTTGTGCGAAATCCTAATTATTATACATTTACATTTGAGCAAAGTGATATAATGACATTTGCAAAGGAAAATGATGCAAGTGTTGCTTCGTTTTTTATACTTTGTGTTGCTAAGTCATTGGATAAAATATTACCAAAAAAGTGTAAAGTTATAGGAGGAGAGATTGCTCATAATCCGGCTGCTGATATCGGTATACCAAATACTCATTGTGATTTTTTAACTCATGCACATATTGATTATGATAGAGATTATTTTAAATACGACATGGAGAAACTTGGAACACTTACCCGAAGCCAAATAATTCTTCAAATAGATCCCACTGTAGTTTCAAATGAATTAAGACAGAGGTTTGAATTCTTAGAAGCATTAGATAACATTCAAGGAATTAAAAATAAGAGAGATTACTATGCTAAAAAAGATCCTGCACTTAGTAAGGAAGCACAACATGGAACATATATTGTAAATTATACAGGAAGGTTAGACTGGGGCGAAGTTGCAAATTATGTTGAATCATATGTGATAATTGTTGAAGGACATTTGCTGCTTGAAATTACATCTATGGCAGATAAAATATTTGTCTCTTTTATGCAACTTATTAAAACATCTAAATATGTAAATGCACTTGGCAAAGTGATGGATGAACTAGGCATTCCATATAAGATAGAAGGACCATTTGAAAAGAACATAGTAAAACACGAGTTGCCAGTGATATAAAGTATCACTTTATAAATGTGCTATAATGTATTTGACAAGTAGGAGCATTAAAATTATATAATTTGTATTTTTTTAATTAGTATAGTAATAAAGAGAGGTAGTATAGTAATATGATTACATTTTTATTATCAGTTGTAATTTTAATATTGGGTTTTATTTTTTATGGAAGCTTTGTCGAAAAAATATTTGGACCAGATAATAGAAAGACAGCAGCATTTAAAAGTGAAGATAAGGTTGATTATATACCGATGCCGTTATGGAGAGTATATTTAATACAACTTTTAAATATAGCAGGGACAGGGCCAATATTTGGTGCGCTAAGTGGTGCAGTGTTTGGTCCTATTGTATATTTATGGATAGTGTTTGGTTGCATTCTTGCTGGTGGTGTCCATGATTATTTATGTGGTATGTTATCAGAAAGAGAGAATGGAGCAAGTGTATCAGAGCTCGTTGGAAAGTATTTAGGAAAAAAGATGGCAGTTGTGATGAGAGTATTTTCTGTCATACTTTTAATTATGTGTGGTGTAGTATTTACAAAAGGGCCTGCAGCTCTACTTGCACTGATTACACCAAATGTCCTTGATGCAAAAATTTGGTTAGTAATAGTTATGATTTATTATTTTATAGCAGTCTTTGTACCTATTGATAAAATAATAGGAAAGATTTATCCACTATTTGCCATGTGTCTTATTTTTATGGCAATAGGTGTGAGTGGTGCTATGCTTTTTAATCCAAATTTTCATATGCCGGAAATTTGGAATAATTTTTCTAATCAACATCCATCACTTCCATGGTGGCCATTTATGCTTATAACAGTAGCTTGTGGAGCTATATCAGGTTTTCATGCTACTCAGTCACCACTTATGGCAAGATGTATACAAAAAGAAAAACACGGAAGAAAAGTTTTCTATGGTGCTATGATAACTGAAGGAATTATTGCTTTGGTATGGGCTGCAGCAGGAGTTACTTGTTATGAAACTAGAGAAGCCTTACAAGCATCGGGTATGTCTTCTAGCACTGTATATGATATATGCATGAGAACTATGGGGTCAGTCGGTGGCCTAATTGCCTTACTTGGTGTAGTAGTTTGTCCGATTTCATCTGGTGATACAGCTTATAGATCTGCTAGACTTACTATTGCCGATTGGTTTAAAATAGATCAATCAAAATGGAAAAATAGAATACTAATTACTATCTTATTACTTGGTACAGGTCTTGTTATATCAAATCTTGATTACAGTATAGTATGGAGATATTTTTCATTTTCAAATCAAACCTTAGCAACAATAGTTTTGTGGGCCGAAGCGGTATATCTTTCAAATGCGAAAAAGAATTATTTGATTGCATTAATTCCGGCTGTGTTTATGACAGCAGTAACAACTACTTATTTCTTGATAGCTGAAGAATGTCTAAAGTGGCTCGGACTAAGTTATGAAGCAGGTGTAAGATCTGGAATTGGTATTGCAATATGTACATTAGCTAGCTTTATGCTTTATAGAACTAATAAACGAGGTCTAATAACATCACTAAAATCACGATTTCATAAATAATAAAAATATGGAGGTTATGATATGGCTTTAATACAATTTGTATTTTCTATTATAATACTTGGCATAATTTATTTTAAAATGCAAAAAAGGGAAACACCATCAATTGGTAAAGCTCAAGCGATTGTGCCAGTTATACTTGGTATAGTGTCACTTGTAGTTTCTACAGCACTTGCAGTTGCGTTAGGTTTTGGACTTATAAAACTTGGTTATAACAAAAATAATATTAGTAATTTAGTCTTACGTTCAATTTTATCATCGTTTTTTACTGCAGGACTACCAGAAGAAATTGGCAAGTGTTTATTTATTTTAATATGCATAAAAATATTTAAGCCAAAAAATGTCTATGAGTATTTACTTACTGGCTTTGGAGTTGGAATGGGATTTACAATATTTGAAGAATTCTTGTATGGATCAAACTTGGTAGCTATAGTGACCAGGATATTTGTAATTACATTTCATTCATTATTAGGCTCTATAATGGCAAGCTACATCGGCAAGGCAAAATATTATAAATTGAATAAAGCTGAAAATATAAATACAACAATGTTATATGTGAAAGCATTATTTATTCCTATTTTGATTCACACACTTTATGATGCTACGAATGTAAAAAATGCAGGACTTGAAAATGGAGTTCCTGATGATGTACAAGGAATAGCAGTGTTAATAGCACTTGTTACTATGTTAATAGCATTTATATTGCAAATAATAATTCATGTGAGAATTAAAAAAGATACAGAGAAACTTATTGAGATGAAAGTAGAATAAGATATTATACGAGGAGGTAAGTATAATGGATAAAAGAATTAAATTATTAACATTGACATCTTTGTTTATTGCGCTGGTGGTCATAGGATCAAGAATATATGTAGGCACACACGACACATTTAGATTTCATCTTGGAAATAGTATGTGTCTACTTGCTGCATTTGTATTGCCACCACTTTATGGAGGTATCGCAGCTGGTGTGGGGTCTATGCTTTTTGATATTTTATTTTACACTTCTGGGCCAGCTTGCATTATAACTCTTGTCACAAAATTTGTGATGGGTTATGTAGCTGGAATATTTTTTGAGAAGACTCATAATGTGGTCTTTGCTGGTATAGTTGGAGAGATAGCATATATAATTTTATATGCGTTAAAGACTTATATAGAAAGAAGATTTGTGATGTCTATGGCATTTGAAGCGGTAGTCCCTATTGTGCTTACTAAAGTTGGTGCAAGTGTGTTTAATGCAATTGCGGCAGTAGTTATTTCTTCTATTGCCTATAATATTATTAAAAGGATAAAATTGTAATAAAAAATATTTAGAAGATAGTTATGATTATAATACAATTTATATTATCTATTATAGTACTTATCGTATTATATGTAAGAATGATAAAAAGAGAAGAGCCATGTATTGGCAAGGCTCAAGCAATTGTGCCAGTAGTGCTTGGTATAGTGTCACTCATAGTTTCTGTAATATTAGCACTTGGTATTGGATATTTGTTTTTTATAATTGGTTGGGGCAAGAACAATATAAATAATCTTGCACTTAAGTCTCTTGTATCTGCATTTTTTAGTGCTGGATTACCTGAGGAAATTGGAAAGTTTATATTTATTTTAATATGTATAAAAATCTTTAAGCCAAAAAATGTTTATGAGTATTTGCTTATTGGATTTGGTGTTGGAATGGGATTTACAATCTTTGAAGAGTTTTTATATGGTGCAAATTTGCTTGCATCAGTAATTAGGTTGGTTGTACTTACATTTCATGCAATGCTTGGTTCTATTATGGCAAGCTATATTGGAAAGGCAAAGTATTATAAACTCACAACATGACTGATAAAAATATCGCACTTCAATATGTAAAGGCACTAGTAATTCCTATCATAATTCATACAATTTATGATGCAACAAATATAAAAAATGCGGGACTTGAAGAAGGAGTTCCTGATGTGGTACAAGGATTAGCAGTGATTGTGGCATTTGGAACTATGTTGCTTGCTTTTATATTACAAATCATAGTACATGTAAAAATTAAAAAAGATACAAATAAACTTTGCGAGATGAAAATATAGTTTTTAGCATGTTCTGCATTTTGCTATGACTAAAACTTATTAATATATTTTATATGTTTAAGACAGGTTGGGTCAAATATCTTTCTGCTAAACTCATACCCATTTTCACTCTTAATTTCTTCAAGACTGATAAAAGGTGATTTACGCCAATTGCCATATGTACTTGTCAATATTTCATCTGGATCTGGTGGAACAAATGATTTCATATCTTCAAAATCGCATTCATATTGTTTGTCACTCACCAATGCTTTGCCACTTACATATGGGCCAGGTACTTTAATATCATTAATAAAATTTGGGACACAACAATAGTAATTTTTATTCTTTGCAAGTTTCAAGTATGTATCTACTCTTTTGAGATATTTCTTTTTTAGTTTTATAAACTTTTTAAAATGCTTTTCTTTATTTTCTTTAATGTCATATCGCCATGCTTTTTCTTCTTCTCTTATGGCACTATATAGACCTTTAAAAAATTTATTTCCAAAACCTTGTATTAATAATTTTCTTACCAAGCCATCAATAGTTTTATTTACTACAATTGGAGAGTAAGCATAGACATCAATAAATAAGCCCTTATGTTTATATTCATAACAAAGTTCGCTATCTTTTTCTTCAATGCTACTTTTATCATTTTTTTCGCGAATTCTAAATGTTGAAAGGCGAGGTGAATAATAATCGTCATTTGTATAATCCTGAATGTCATACTTGTCACCAAGTTTTTCTTTTAAAACTTTTTTAGCTTTTTCAACATCCTCATTCATTAAAGAGATGTCTATGTCATCATCCCAGAACACAAATCCTTTTTCACTTCTACATGCTCCAATTAGGCTACCACCATCTAAGAAATATTTCACACCTGTCTCTCTAAATACTCTGTCTACATCTTTAAACATTAGAAGAAGCCTATCATGCACATCTTTAATAGTCGCTTTTACTTCCTCGCCACTTGATGAAAGAATATCTATGTCTTCTGCTTTTTCTGGTATATATGGATTAAGCATATATTCTTTCTTTATATTATCAAGTTGTACATAGTAAGGATTGCCATTATCAAAATATTTATAACGCACTTTAAGTGGCACAAATAAACCTTTGTCTCTATTATTGACAACAACATTTTGTAGAGATCTTAAAAACATTCGTCCATCTGTATCATTTGCCAATTTTTCTTTTATTTCTTTGCTATTATTTAAAATGTAATCATAGGTATATAAATTAGCTGATATTAATTCTTTTACCTGTCTGTAATCTGCTATTTGGGATTGTAAGGCTCCAAATAGTGAAAACATTATAAGAATAAATACTCTTACATTTCCCCATAAGAATATAGAAAAACATAAAAGAGCGATGATTCCAGCTATTCCAATATACATATTGATTGTCAACATGTCTTTATAATCTTGGTAAATGAATTTAGTATAAAGAACATGATCAAGTTGAAGGCAAAGTACATTACTTTTATTGTCATCAGTAAATATTTCTTGATACCATACCTCATACTTATATGAGTCAGGTCTACTTTCCCAAGCCCTTACTATTTCATCTTTATACTGACCATCTTTTTTCATAAAAATGCTTTTATCGTATGCAAAATCATTTCTTTCAATGCCAAATATATTAAGGTCATATTCTTCTCTAAGTGCATTTGAAATTATTAAGTCTTCCTCATTTCTTTTAAGAATTAATTCTCCTATGATCACAAATACTACGGTTGTTACACCGATTATAAAATCTCTAAATGTATCTACATAAGGAAACATTTTTACAATATATGGCACATAAGTTAAACTTGCTACTATGGGTGGTATAATAATTGTCATTTTAAACCATTTATTTCGTACTCTTGCCCTATCAAAATAGACATCTCTTGCTTTTAGTAAATCAATATATTCTTTTGTGTGAGTCTTCCTAAGAATAATATTCATAAATTCCTCCGAAATATTAAATAAAGCATAAAAATTTTAAAATACTTGCTATATATCATTGTTTTATATTATACCATCTTTTTTATGTTTTTCAAATAATACCTCTAATTTTAGTGTGCTGTAATTTGACCATAACTAAAACTAATAATAAAATAATTATAGAAAATGTGCTATAATATATAGGTCGAAATAAATTTGACTAAGAGTATGTGAGAGAAAAAGAAAGGTTATTATAGGGCGTAAATTAAATGGAAAGTATTAGTGATGAAAAAATATTAGAATACATTTCTGATATTTTAAAGCATGATAAAGTAAAATCTATGGATTGTTTTATGCAGCATGGTACTACAAGTACTTTTAAGCATAGTTTAAATGTGGCGAGACTTAGTTATGAGCTAAATAAGAAGTTTAATTTAAATGCAAATGTGAAAGATTTGTTGACTGGTGCTATGTTACATGATTTTTATTTGTATGATTGGCATAAGAGAAGTATAAAATATGGTTTACATGGCTTTAATCATTCTAGGATTGCAATGGAAAATGCTATAAAATATTTTAATGTGAATGAGAATGTGCAAAATATAATTTTAACTCATATGTGGCCATTAAATATTACAAAGATTCCTAAGTCTAAAGAAGCATGGATAGTTTGTATTGCTGATAAGATTTGTTCTATAAAAGATACTATTAAGAGATAAGGTGGATAGAGTGATGAATATGTATAAGTTTGTAATGTGCGTATTTATATTTGCTATAGGAACAATATTTGGGTGGGTCATAGAAGTAATATATAGACATTTGGCTGATCCAGAAAAAAGATGGTTCAATCCAGGGTTTTGTGTTGGACCGTGGCTACCAATTTATGGTGTTGGACTTATCACTGCATTTTTAATTACTACTTTTGGAGAGAGCATACCAATTGAGAATATAGTCTTGAAAAGATTTTTGTTATTTTTTGTAACTTCAGTTTGTATGACCATAATTGAGCTTATTGGAGGATGGCTTCTATTAAAATTTTTCAATCTTAGACTTTGGGATTATAGCAATGAAAAGTTTAATTATAAAGGATTCATATGTCTTAAGTTTTCATTTTATTGGATGCTTATAAGTGCATTTTATTATTTCTTAATTCATCCACATATACAAGAATCAGTATTATGGCTATCTCAAAATCTTATATTTAGCTTTTCAGTTGGAACATTTTTTGGAATATTTATGTTGGACCTTGTATATAGTTGTAATGTTGTTGTGAAAATAAAGGAATATGTAAAAGAGTCCGGAATGATAGTTAAATTTGAAGAGTTAAAAGAAAGAATAAACCGAGAACAAGAAAAGGTAAGTGCGAAGGCGGCTTTCTTCACCCTTATGCTTAAAGAAAACATTGCAAAACACTTGGGGAAGAAAGAAAGTGATAAGAATGTGGGTGGGGAAATATAAGTATTATGGATTATAAAGTTATTGATTTGGAAAAGTATTTGAATTGTTAGAAAAAGAAATAGAGAATTATTTGGATGGAAACAAACTTGACTAAATCGGATATTGAAATTGAAAGATTATTATTGAGTTTGAGCAGAACTAAGTTTCGTGGCTCATTTCATTTGAATAATAAAATGAAAGAGTATGTAAATGAGAAAGGCATTGATAAAATAAAAAGTGATGCAAATGATTTAATAAAGAAAAGAATAGCTCCGCAGGTGATAAAGAATGATGGTAAGCAGACTCCTATGAAACAGGTTCATCCAGTTTTTATAGCTCAACATGCAACAGGGACATGTTGTAGAGGATGTTTAGAAAGAATACATCACATCGAAAAAGATAAAGAATTAAGTGAAGATCAAATTGATTATATTGTTAGAGTTATAATGATGTGGATAGATAATGAGATGAAGGAAGAATAGTATTTATTAAAAGATGGATATTAGAGGAAAGTCATAGAATTAGTAGCATATTTTAAGCAATCTAAACTTAAAATTTATAGGATTATCTCACAATAGTTCATTAATTACTTTATCATAATCGTCATCTATAACAACAACTTGCTCGCCGGCATTAGTAAAGCCATCAATAATTTTGCGATTGTCATTTTTTAAGTTATTAGTATTGCATTCTGTATATAATCTTTTTTCTATATCGCAACTATGGCTTATTATTTCATCATAGTGTTTGTCAATATATTTATCAGACATTGCAAGACATATAAACCTTATTTGAGATATATATTTTTCATCAAAATCTTTTCTAAATGTGAATGGTACATAAATGCCTTCAACAATCAAGTTCTGATTATTCTCAATTGCAGTTTTGATGATTTCTTTAACTATTGGCCATAAATATGTGGTCAATTCATCATCATTTTCTGGTGTAAAATTTGTATACCCGCTTCTAATTAATCCCATTTTTAGATGATCAATAGATAAATACGGATATTTATATTTTTCAAGCATCTTTTGTGCGAGATTAGTTTTCCCTGTGTGAGATGCTCCGGTAATCAAAATAATCATATATTCTCCTTTAATATTATTATATCATGATTAATCTGCTATTGACAATGGGGATGCCATGTGAGTTTTTAGCACTGGTTAAAAACTGATATTTTATATGTTTAAAAGTAAAATTATTTCTAATACTTACTAATATTAATTATTAAAATGTGATATAATATAAAGAGCAAAATAAGTGATGGCTAAGGAATGTAAGCATTATAAAGTTATTGATTTAGAAAGAGAAATAGAGATTTTTACAAAGAGGTGATTATGGTTTCTGGCAAAAAAATGTTGTTTGTTGATAATATCGAAAATGAAAAAAATCTTTGTAAATTGTTTGATGCTATGTATGATGAGTTACCTGCACTCAAAAAGAAAGATAAAAAGAAATAGAGAAATATTTAGGTGAAATTAACTTGATATAAATTGTATAGTTTCACTTATTTATTAAATGAAAATGTATCTAAAACTAACTGTACATTTTCATCAAGTTCTGCTTTTTGACTATAATCAATACATCTTTCTGACACAATAGTATGCCTATAGTCTGTAAGAATAAAATGTTTTGCTTCAAAGAGGCCATTTTTTGCTATAGTCGTTATTGAAATAAGAACATCACCATTTTTAGTGGTACCTACATTAGTATTATACTTATCAATTACTATATTAAACATTTGATTTGTATATACAATGCTTTTTATCATCTCTTCCGTAAATTTCTCAATATCATCCATTGAAGTGCTATAAAATGTAGGGCCACTCATTATAATAATATTATTTTCCGGTTCTTTTTTATTTAATTCATTTCTAGTACAATAAATTTTTGAAACAGCAACTTTGGGAGCAAGTTCTTTAGGTACTTCAACTTGATATAATGCATCAGAAATACAATATGTCCCAAACCCACAACTTTCTATTCTCGTGTTTGCAAGACAAGGTAGCGAAGAAAAAATTGTCATAACTGAAAGTAATACAACAAATATTATTTTTTTCATACATATTTTGTATAATATAGTTATAAATATACATTTACGTAATAAACTATTATACTTTCTCCTTTTATAAATTTTATATGCACACTGCATATTGTATTATTATAAAAATAATAAATAATCGAAATAGTGGTGACATACATCTTGCAAATTAAGTTCTAGTTGATTTTACTTTATAATTATATCATAATTAAATAATTAAATTCAACAATTTTATCAAGTAGAATGTGATACAATATATTTACAGTGGATTTCATATGATTCATTTAATATAGAACTTTCTGATGGGTATTTATTTTTTTCACCAATTATAAATGGGGGGGGGGTAGATATAAAAATGAAAATGGACATCTTATGATGCTAGTGACAGTTCGTCTAAACCATGCGATTGCTGATGGGTACTTGGCTGCAAAAGTGTTTGAATTGTTAGAAAAAGAAATAGAGATTTTTACAAAGAGGTAGTTATGGCTTCAAGTAAAGAATATTTGGAATATGTGTTAGATCAGTTATCGGATTTGAATAAGATTACTTATAAACAAATGATGGGTGAGTATATCATTTATTATCGTGGAAGAATCATTGGTGGCATCTACGATGATAGATTTCTTGTGAAACCTACGGAGTCAGCAAAAGAAATGATGCCATATGCGGATATGGAACTACCTTATAAAGGTGCAAAAGAGATGCTACTTGTAGATAATATAGAAAACAAAAGTTTTCTTTGTGACTTGTTTAATGCTATGTATGATGAGATACCGGCAGCAAAGAAAAAAGTTAAAAAGAAATAAATAATGAGTGAAATAGGAGGTAAATGGTTATGAGTTTTATGGAATTAGCAAAGGCAAGATTTTCAGCAAGAAGTTTTTCTGATAAGGTCGTTGAGAAAGAAAAGTTGGATAAGATTTTGGAAGCAGGGCACATAGCACCTACTGCAAAAAATATTCAACCACAAAGAATATATGTTATAAAAAGTGAAGAGGGATTAAAAAAGATTAATGAGTCATGCCCTTGCATATTTGGAGCGACAACAGTTTTTCTTTTTACTTATAATGTTGATGAGGAGTGGAAGAATCCTTTTGATGATAAGATTCACTCAGGAGTTGAAGATGTAAGTATAGTTGCAACTCATATGATGCTTGAAGCAAAAGATTTAGGCATTGATTCTTGTTGGGTAAATAGATTTAACAATCATGAGGTTGAGAAGGCATTTAACATACCAGCAAATGAAAAATCAGTTTTATTACTTCCAATTGGATATGCAAATGCAGATTGTGTGCCATCACCAAGACATAGTGAAATGAGAAACATTGATGAGTTGGTAAAATATTTATAATAATGGGTGTATATCCTATGGTGTTTCCTTGGTATGAGAGAGTGGGGGAGAAGAAAGCTGGATAGAGGTTTCTTAAAGGTACATAAAGAGACTCAAATCATATGCTTGATATAATAGACGGAAGATATGGAAAATTTTAATGAATGTTATGTTGAAACATTCTATAAAAATACAACATATTTTATGTCTAAAGAAAAACGATTAAAAAAACATCACAAGTTCTTTAAGGACGAGAAAGACTTTGAAAAGAACATATCATATGTTATATTAGGATTCATTAGTGAACATAAAAAACGAGCCGCATTTTCAGAACAAATTGCAAATGTGCTTTATGTATTAAAAAGAATTTTAGCAAAGCCATATATAACAACGAAAGAAATAGCTGAAGAACTTGAGATAAGCAACAGAAGTGTCCAAAGATACATTGAGACATTAAATATAGCAGGGGAGCTAATATTTTATGACACAAAAAAACATGGCTGGTATTTGTTTGATGGGGAGTCGTATTTACTAAAAATAAATGTAAAAAAAAACAATAAGTGTATAACCACATGTAATTGTTTAAATTTGTGAATAAAGGAGATGTATTATTTATATGAATGATAAAAAAGAAACAGTGGATGATTTAAGAGAATATAAAAATGGAGAGGCAGAGAAAAAAGCAATAGAGCTATATAACAATTTAAAAAACGAACTATTTCCAAATAAGTATTTAAAATTTAAAGAAATGTATCAAATTCAAACACAGGATTTTGAGTTTTCATTTATAGCAGATCATAAAAATAAAATTAGTAATCTTGATGAAAGAGTCGAAAACTCTATTAGAAAAAAAGTAGAAGAGCGGAAAAAAGAAGAAAAAGAAACAAATCGTAAACCATTAAACATTGAAAAAATAACAGCACAATTTGCTGTGAAAGAATGCAATAATAATGAGCAGAAATTTGATATAAGTTGTATTGGAGTTTTTTTTGATTTTGAAATACCTACTGTCAAAGGTAGCAAAAGAAATATTGATTTGGTATCTTATAATGAAAAAGATAGCATCTTGAGAATTATTGAGTTAAAACAAAAAGAAAATGATAAAGAATATTTCAAAGCAATAATTGAACTATTAGATTATTATATTCGTGCAAAAGGATATGACTTAACAAACTGTGAATTAAAAAAGCATCCATATTTAAAAAACAAAAAAATCAATGCAGTTAAAATGGCTATTTTGGCACATTCCGAAAGTCAAATAGTTATAGATTTCAAAGAAAATAATTATCCAAATGTAAAAAAACTGTTAGAGTTTTTTGAAATAGAATTTTATGAGTACACAGCAAGCAGACACAATACAATTGAAGAAGAAATAATAATTGATAGTATTAATAAGTTAAAATAATTTTTTAGAAACGACACACTGCTGTCGTGCCAATATGTTATTATATATACATAAAAATCAATACCTAACAAATGCGACAAATTTGGGACATCAAATATGGTATTATATAGTATGTATAAACAATGTATTGGAGGAATAGCAAATGTCATTTGAAAAAATCATAGGTTACGAGAATGTTAAAGAAGAGTTAAGCAGATTATTGGATGTACTTAAAAACAAGGAAAAGTATGCAAAACTTGGAGTCAAACAACCACAAGGTTTGCTTATTTATGGTGAGCAAGGCATAGGGAAGACATTATTTGCTACAAATTTTATTAATGATAGTAATAGAAAATGCTTTGTCTGTAGGAAAGATAAAGCGGATGGCGATTTTGTAAATCACATAAAATCTATATTTGATACAGCAAGTAATGAGACACCATCAATAGTACTGCTTGATGATATTGATAAATTTTCAAATGAAGATGAGCAATATGTTAATACCGAAGAATATATAACTGTACAGTCATGTATTGACCAAGTAAAAGATAAGGATGTATATGTAGTTGCTACAGCAAATAACATTGATGTACTGCCAAAGTCGCTCAAAAGAGATGGACGATTTGACAATAGAATACAAATGAGTATTCCAACTGGCGAAAATGCAAATAAGATAATTAGACATTTTTTGAGTAATTTATCTTTAATGGATGAAGAAACCATAGCAGATGTTACAAAAATTCTTGAGGGAAAAAGTACGGCGGAAATAGAATCAATAATAAACGAAGCTGGAATTAGAGCAGGATACCATAATAAAACTAAAATTGAAACTGATGATATTATCAAAGCATATTTAAGAAAAGAATATGAAACTCCTGATTTTAGTGATAACATGAATGAATACTATTTGAAAAGAGTAGCATATCACGAAGCTGGGCATGTAGTTGTAGAAGAAGAACTGAATTTTGGCACTGTAAACCTTGTATCAATTTTAGATAATAAATTTAGTGACAAGTGCGGAATTACAAATTTTGAGACTGATGAGTATTATTTTTATGATAAGACATTTATGGAAAATAGAGTAATGACCTTACTTGGCGGTAAAGCTGCTACTGAACTTGTCTATGGTGCAACTGATGTAGGATGTAACAATGATTTGCATAGAGCATTTGATATTGTTACACGATTTGTAGACAATTATTGCAGTTTTGATTTTAGCTCATTTGGTCATGCTGGCTCTTCAAATGAGTTGAGAGAAAGAATAGATGATAGAGTTGCACAGGAAATGCAAAAATACTATTTAAAAGCTAAGAATATTTTAACAAATAATCGTGAATATCTTGATGGAATAGCGGAACTATTGCTTGAAAAGAAAATCCTAACACAAAAGGATATACGAGAAGTTGCAAACAGATGTAAAAAAAGTCTTCCAAAAGAGCACTGTCCAGCAAAGGGAAAAGAAAACGATAAAACACATATTGATGGCATATAATTTGCAGAAAGTATTAGTTGATTAGTGATGTTTTAAAATATAGTTGAAAATAGACAATTTGGAGGTTTAGAAATGAATTACATAAAATTGATTAAATCAAATGCAATAAAGAATTATCTATATGATATAAAGTTTAATGTGAATAGTAAAATTGCAATATACATAGTTTATAAATCTGAAAATATATCAATACCAATTAAACATTTTATTTATAATGAAATAATGGAAAATATGAATGATGACTATAATTTATATAATGGACTGACAAAGTTTATGGATTATGAAAAATCCAAGTATAATGATTTTATATTTGGTGTTGGTAAATTTAATTATAGATATCGTGATGGTGAAAATTTAGATAAGCAAAGTTTTGATGATTATATTTCACTATACAATTTTATATTAAGCAATATTAACAAATTTATTTGCACAGAAATAGTTTTAACTAAAACTTGTGATGATAAAGAGCAAATAGCTATAATGAACAAGAATTTAGAAATTTTTGAAATGAATTTTTTATCTAATTGGGATAAAATTTATAATGAAATTGAAAAGCAGTTTATAGAAAAAATACAAGTTGAAATTCCTATGCCATTTAAGGTTGGAGATTTAGTTTACAATCCTGATAGAATAGAAGATGAACCATTCAGATACAACGGATTAAAATATAATACAACTTTTGATTCATATACTGCATATAAGATTTTTGGTGCTGATATTAGTGACAATGTATGTGATGATTTGGCAGAACCAGAATATTTAAAATTGGAGTATTATAATAAGAAAAAATGATAGATAAGCTCAATAAAGATAATAAGTATTATATTAAAAAGGAACAAGTAAACAATGAAAATTAGAATATTAAGAGGCACAAATCAAATAGGTGGGAGTTCAGTTATAATCGCAACTGAAAATGCTAAAGTAGTTATAGACTTTGGGTCAGAATTAAATGACAACCCTCAAAAATTGGAGGTAGGTGGATTAACCAATGACAAGAGTGATATTGATGCAGTTTTCTTTTCGCATAATCATGGTGACCATGTAGGATTAATTGACACAATAAATAACGACATCCCAATCTATATGGGAAAGACATCGCTTGAACTTTTGAAAATGTTTGCTGAAAGGACTAAAGAAAGGCAATATAAATTAAAAACTTTAGATAGAGTTAAAACATTTGAAAAGAAAGATAAAATCACTATAAAAGATATTGTAGTGACACCGTATTTCGTAGACCACTCTGCATTTGATGCATATATGTTTTTAATTGAGGCTGAGGGTAAGAAAATACTATACACAGGAGATTTTAGAGACCATGGATTCATAGGCAAAGGGTTTGAACCTGTATTACAAAATCATGTTGGTAAGGTTGATGCAGTAATTTGTGAAGGTACTATATTGAATAGAGATGATAGTAAAACATTAACGGAAATGGAGCTTCAGCGAGAAATAGGAAAGGTAATAAATTCTAATAAGTATATATTTGTAATGTGTGCAAGTACAAATATTTTTAGAATAGAAGGTATATGCTGTGCTGTAAAAGATGGCAAGTGCAAGTTATCAGACAAATATCAAAGCGGTATTATTAATTATATCAAAGAGAATTATAAGGATGTAAGTCATTTATACTGTAATTCGCTTGACGAGTACAATGAAAATGATAGAGATAAATATGAAAAATATGGATTTGTAATGTTTATAAGGCAAGGCAAATATTTCAAAAAGATTATGGATGGGTATAAAGATGCTAAAATTATTTATTCTATGTGGCACGGATATTTAGATAAAGAAAATGGTGACAAAAGAGAAACATTGAGAGAGTTTTTTGGAAACAGAGAAATTATAGAACTGCATACAAGTGGACATGCAACCAAAGAAGCAATTAAAAAGTTGATTGATATCACAAGTCCAAACTATGTTATACCAATTCATACTGAAGCAAAAGAAAAGTTTAGAGAAATTGCAGGCGATAAATTATTACTGGCAAATGACAATGAAGATATAAACATTTAAAATAAAGGCACTATATGAGATTATGTCGTTTTGAAAAACAAAAAAGATACATACTAAATTGGGATGAAGATGGTATTGAAAAAGGTGAGTATATTTGCTATGATACTGATGATACCACCGCTAAACTTGCATTTAAAAGTAATTTGAAAAAGCAATATGAAATAAAACATAGTGAAATGAATCTTGCTAAAAAGTTGGGTAGAGATTTACTTCCAAAGTACTATCATAAATGGACACCTGAGTTTGTCATTTCGCCATATACATTTAAAGCTTTCTTAAAAACTATAGAAAATTTTAATAAGTAAGAAAAAATTTGAACCTTTATCAAAAATGGGCCCTTTTTGATAAAAAAGGCAGAAAACTACTAAATCAAAAATAAAAACAAAATCGCTAATATGCTTTATATTAGCTATTGTATCAAAATCTATGTTGCAATGAATATTTACCATCACGGAAGTTATATGAAACATAACAAGGTTATAGACTTCCCCTAAATTCCATTGACAAACCACTATACAAAATGTTAGAATATGTCCAATAGAAATTAGCAATAAAGAAACTATTGAAGCGGAGATAACGGCAAACGATGACTTATGAGCGAGCCTGTGGTGGTGAGAGTCAGGCAAGAAACAAGTTGTCAAATGGACCGCTGAGGGCGTAGTCAAAAGAAAGAAATTTCCTAGTATTCTACGACGTGGGTGCATACGTAAGTTGCAGGGAGTTTGTTGGAACTCTACTAAGTGCATGATTATATCATGAATTCAAGGTGGTACCGCGGATAATAATTATTCGTCCTTGACAAAGGAACTTTATTTTGTCAAGGACTTTTTTATTTATTAGGTTTTATTATAATTCATCCTTACAAAATAAGAAAGCAATAAAACAATTTTTAGGAGGAAAAGAAAATGAGTAAGAACAACAATGCACCATATCGTCTTTATTTGACAGAGGAGCAAATGCCAAAGCAATACTATAATTTAAGAGCGGACATGAAAGAACTACCAGAGCCATTATTAAATCCAGAAACAAAGAAACCAATGACTCTTGATGAGTTGTCAGTTGTATTTTGTAGAGAACTCGCTAGACAAGAACTTGATAATGAAACAAGATATTTAGATATTCCAAAAGAGATTTTGGATATGTACAGGATTTATAGACCATCTCCACTTATTAGAGCATATAATCTTGAAAAGTATCTTGATACTCCAGCAAAAATATATTATAAGTTTGAAGGAAACAATACTTCAGGAAGTCACAAACTTAATTCTGCTATTGCTCAAGTTTACTATGCAAAGCAAGAGGGAATCACAAGTCTTACTACTGAGACTGGTGCAGGTCAATGGGGCACAGCACTTTCTGAAGCTTGTAGTTATTTTGGTATACCACTTACTGTATTTATGGTAAAAGGTTCTTATCAGCAAAAGCCATTTAGAAAAGATGTCATGAGAACATTTGGTGCAAATGTTATTCCAAGTCCAAGTGATACAACAGAAGTAGGAAAAAAAATTTTAAGTGAAATTCCAGATACTACAGGTAGTCTTGGTTGTGCTATTTCAGAAGCTGTTGAAAAAGCAGTTACAACAAAGAATTCAAGATATGTTTTAGGTTCAGTATTAAATCAAGTTTTACTTCATCAATCAATTATTGGACTTGAATGCGAAACTGCATTTAATATTTTAGGTGAGTATCCAGATATAATTGTTGGTTGTGCAGGAGGTGGCTCTAATCTTGGTGGACTTATAGCTCCATTTATGAGAGATAAAATTCTTGGAAAGAATAATACAAGATTTGTTGCAGTAGAGCCTTCATCATGTCCATCACTTACAAGAGGAAAATACGGATATGATTTCTGCGATACTGGAAAGATGACTCCATTAGCAAAAATGTACACACTTGGCTGTGATTTTATACCAGCGGCAAATCACGCAGGAGGCCTTCGTTATCATGGCATGTCTCCAATTATTTCTAAACTTTATCACGATAAGTATATGGAAGCAGTATCATACAAGCAAACAGAAGTATTTGATGCAGCTGTGCTTTTTGCTAAAAAAGAGACAATTTTACCAGCTCCTGAATCTGCACATGCTATAAAAGGTGCAATTGACGAAGCCTTAAAATGTAAAGAAACTGGAGAGGAAAAAACAATTCTCTTTGGACTTACAGGTACAGGATATTTTGATATGACTGCATATTCTCAGTATCTTGATAAGACAATGACTGATTATATACCATCTGACGAGGAAATAGATAAATATACTGAAAAAGTTATATTTTAATTTTAAAAGTAACATAAAATATTAAGAATCATAAGAGATGTTATATTTTTTCTACATAAGAAAAATTATTTACTTAAATTGATCGATTTCTCTTAAGTATTGCAGTATATGTTTAGACTTGCAAAAAATGATAAATTGCCATTTGCGCCATATAGTTATGGCAAATGGTGGGGAACAAATAATAAACTTAAGAAGCAAGACGATATTGATATATTAATGATAAGCAAGGATAAAAAGCAAGGAATATTTTGCGAATGCAAGTTTAAGAATGAAAAAGTTGATATAGGTGAGTATAATGATTTAGTATTAGCATCAGAAAACTTTACTGGCATTAAGAATAGGTATTATTATATTATTAGTAAAGGTGGTTTTACAAAAGAGGTTGAGAAGCTAAAGGGCAAAAATGTTTATTTGATAGGATTGCAAGATGTGATAAAGCTTAAATAATATTGATACCTTGAAAAAGAAGTAAAGAAGGTGAGCAAGTTTATGCCCTATATGTTTAATTAAATCGTATCTCGTTTAGGCTTATGGAAAAATGATAGCATGAGCTTCAAGATAATATGTAGAAGCAGTGAGAAACTGATACCAAGAGTTGTTAAAATTATAATAGAAATTATAGAATTATGAGATAAAAGTTCCTGTATACCTTGTGGTAAAAATGGCATAATAAATGCATTGGTATAAAATACTGATGGTACATGGAAAGCAAGTATGTAGAGACTATTTTTACCAAGGTATGCAAATAGTTTAATAAAAGATTCTGATAATATATATATGAAAGAAATAATTCTTTGTGGGATATATAACCATATAGAATTATTTTTTTTGCCATCATCAATTGCATTTAATTGTTTTTGTATAAATGTATGTATGAGATAGACTATGTATGAAGCACTTGCAAAGACAATGAATCCCATTATTGCATCTACATACATATAGAAAGCATTTTTATAATCACGAGCATTTAAATCTATGCGACCGTTCCACATAGAATATTCATACCAAGTCTTGGTAATTAATATAAGTATAAATGCAACAACAATCAAAACTATAATTTTGAAATAATTTTTTGTAAGGGCGGATGTTATCCGTCCTTTTATATTTGGTATCATTTTTCCTAAAGCATTTCCGAGGAACATAAAACCAAGACAGAAACCAGCGATTTCTATATTATATGGAAGTCGTGGCAATTTATAGATACGGGCATAGATAAATGAGGCCCGCATAATTATTGATATGAAAATTAGTGTTAGCAGTGTTGCAAGCATGGGCTCGCATAGCTCGCCCGTACGAATTGTGGGCTTGCATAGCTCGCCCGTACGAGTTGCAGGCTTGCATAGCTTGCCCGTACGAGTTGTAATTTTTGCAATTTTATAAGTGATGAATTGTAAAATTTCAAAAGTTGTCATAGCAACAAAGTAAAATGTGAGAAACCAAAGTGGAAGATTGAGTGCATGATCTGGTGGTATGCCAATACCTTTTAAGACAACTGGGATAGCATTCAATTTTTGTTCGGTGTTTGTAGGAACTATTATAAATGTAATTAAGTAAAAAACAAAATATGGAACGAGTGTGCCAATAATTCTTTTATATAATATAGTAGAAAGTTTTGTATTTTTATCAATGTGCGAGAGGATGCCACCAATCATTAAAAATGCATGCATATGAAAACTATATATTAAAATCAAAGTTCTTGAATCATATTCAAAATATGGAAGGTGACCTATAACTACAAGAGTTATAAGAAAGCCTTTCATTAAATCAATGTAAATATTTCTATTTTTATTTTTTTCTTTCATATTTAAGCTATGGTTTTTATAGATTTAATTATAACATATATTTCTTACTATAATCAAATATTTTGCATATTTTATGGATATATGATATAATAATATAACTTGTGTGTAGTTTGTTGCCATATGTTGCCAATGTAGTTTATATTAATTAAAGGCTTCATATGTCAATTTATAAGTGAGAGAATAAAAAGGAGAAGATATGGTTTCAAAAAAAATATTAGTTATATTAGGTGTTATTGTTTCGGCATTTGCAATAGTTGCCTGTGCAGGTAATGCTGCAAACGTGAAAGGAGTTTCAGAAACTTCTACGGCTGCTAATGATGAGGATTTGGTCCTTACGATGGAAGCAAAAGATATTTCAGATGTAGAAAATGGGAAAATATATCAATATATAACTTACTCAGTGCTTGAATATAAAAATAATCCTGCAATGCAAAAAGCACTTGATGAGTTAAATGAAGAGTCTAAAGCTGCAGCAGAAAAGTTTAAAAAAGATAATAAACAATATGTGAGAGAGTACATAAATGGTACTGGGAATAGAGATGCAGAGTATGCGTATAATTCTGATATGACATTTTCACATCACGGTGACAAATATCTTTCTATAGTTGAAAAAATATATATCAATACTATGGGAGCACATCCTATGACTTTTGTTAAAGGACATACCTATGATGTTGAGACTGGAAAGAAACTTACACTCAATGATTTTATAACAGATGTAAATGAGTTAAAAAGTTTTTTGAAAGATTGGGTAAAAAATCAAAAAGAAGATATTTTTTATCCTGAAGCAGAAGAAAATATAGATAAGTATTTTAATGGAGAATATGAACTTCAGTTTGCATTGTATGAAAATGAATTTCATGTTATATTTCAGCAATATGATATAGCTCCTTATGCAGCAGGCATTATAGAAGTTAATGTTGATAAAAAATTATTAAAGGTTGATTTAAATGATATTTAGTAAATTTAAAAAACCAAAGAACACATATTATTGTTTTTATGATAGTGAGTTTAATGCATATGATGATAATAAAAGTATGAATATACCACAGGAAGTGGTATCAATAGGAATATGCATAACAAATTATAAGGGAGTCATAATAGAAAAATTTTATTCACTTATAAATCTTAAAGCTGCAAAAAGAATTTCTAATCGCTGTACAGAAATAACTGGAATAAAAACTAAAGACTTAAAAGATGCAGAAGGTTTTGAGCAGGTATCTTCAAAGGTTGCAAAACTGTTAAAAAAGTACGGAATTAAAATTGTGAATTGCTATGGTCTTGAAGACAGAAGGGTGCTTGAAAAAACTATTGAACTCTACGACAATAAGCGAAATGGTAAATATATAGCAAGATTGCTTCATGATGTAAGGGAGGATTTTAAAAGGAAAACAAAGGGGAAGGTATGGGAGCAAGGATTGCCATTTTTAAAAAGCATATGTGAAATTGATGGACCTGTTATACATGATGCTTTGCAAGATGCGATAGATTTAGCACTTATATATCATAAATTAAATGCTAGTGGGTATAATGAAGAAATATTTGAGAAGTTAAGTAGGGAAAGAGAAGAACTGATTAGTTATAAGAGAAATCGACGGGTAAAAGAAGAAAATGCAACTGTAGTGAGTGCGGACTTGGTAAAAAGTAAAAATAAACTAGTGGATTATCTTGAAAAGAATGACATATTGCATATGGATGCAGGAGCAAAGAAAGCAATAATTGATGATTTGAATATACTATTTATAGGAGAGTAAAAAAATGATAAAGAATAGGGCAAGTAGCCTTATTTTTTTGTTATTGAAATGAATTTATAAATGTGTTAAAATAAATTAAAACAACTATAAATGTACTTGATAATATAACTTTAAAATATCGGCGATTTTGCCCTTATTTATATAGGTAATCAAACCTATGATTTGTTGTGAAAATAATTTTAAATAAAGGGGTATGTTATGGCAACTAAAAAAATCAAAAGAAAAATGAAGACTATGGATGGAAATGAGGCTGCTGCTCATGCATCTTATGCTTATACTGAAGTAGCAGCAATTTACCCTATCACACCATCATCAGTTATGGCTGAGCACACTGATGAGTGGGCTACTGAGGGTAGAAAAAATATTTTTGGTGAGACAGTGCAAGTTAAGGAAATGCAATCTGAAGCTGGTGCCGCTGGTGCAGTTCATGGTTCACTTTCTGCAGGTGCTCTCACAACTACTTATACTGCATCACAAGGTTTACTTCTTATGATTCCAAATCTCTATAAGATTGCAGGTGAAGGACTTCCAGGTGTATTCAATGTATCAGCAAGAGCGCTTGCATCACATGCACTTTCAATTTTTGGAGATCATAGTGATGTATATGCTTGTCGTCAAACTGGTGTATGTATGCTTGCATCAGGTTCTGTGCAAGAAGTTATGGACTTAACTCCTGTAGCACATCTTTCTGCTATAAAAGGAAAAATTCCATTTATTAATTTCTTTGATGGATTTAGAACTTCTCATGAGATTCAAAAAGTAGCAACTTGGGATTATAAAGATTTAGCTTCACTTCTTGATAAAAAAGCACTTAAAGAATTTAAAGATAATGCGATGAATCCAAATCATCCAGAGGAAAGAGGATCAGCTCAAAACCCAGATATTTTCTTCCAAGCAAGAGAAGCAAGTAATACAAATTATAATAATATGCCAAAGATAGTTGAAGGCTATATGAATTCTATCAATGCTATGCTTGGCACTAATTATAAATTATTTAGTTACTATGGTGATAAGACTGCTAACCATGTAATCATAGCTATGGGTTCAGTATGTCAAACTATTGAAGAGTATATTGACTTCATGAATAAAAAGAAAAAAGCTAAAATTGGTTTAATAGAAGTTCATCTCTATAGACCATTCTCAAAAGAACATTTATTAAAAGCTCTTCCTACAACTGTTAAGACAATATCTGTTCTTGATAGAACAAAAGAGCCTGGCGCATTTGGTGAGCCACTTTACCTTGATGTTGTTGCAGCACTTAAGGGAACAAAATTTGAAAAATGCAAAATTCTTGGCGGACGTTATGGTCTTGGATCAAAGAATACTACACCAGAGCAAATTGCGGCAGTTTATGCAAATAAAACACAAAACGGTTTCACTATAGGTATCAAAGATGATGTAACTAAACTTTCACTTAAGGAGGGCGCACCATTTAATTCAACTCCAGAAGGAACTACTTGTTGTAAGTTCTGGGGACTTGGTTCAGATGGAACTGTAGGTGCAAATAAGAACTCTATAAAGATAATTGGTGACAATACTGATATGTATGTGCAAGCATATTTTGACTATGATTCTAAAAAATCTGGTGGTGTAACTACATCACACTTGAGATTTGGAAAGAAGCCAATTAAATCAACATATCTCATTTCAAAAGCAAACTTTGTAGCATGTCACAAGTCATCATATCTTAATCAATATAATATGGTAGAAGATTTAGTTGATGGTGGAACCTTCCTCCTTAACTGTGATTGGGATGAGAAGGCACTTGAAAAGAATCTTCCAGACCATGTAAAAAAATATATAGCAACTCATAAAATTAATTTCTATACTATTGATGGTGTAAAGATTGGTATAGCAACTGGTATGGGACCAACTCGTATCAATACTATTCTTCAATCCGCATTCTTTAAACTTGCAAATATTATACCTGAGAAGAAAGCAATAGAATATATGAAGGCAGCTGCAAAAGCAACTTATGGTAGAAAAGGTGAAGATGTAGTAAAGAAAAACTTTGATGCCATTGATGCTGGTGCTACTGGTATGGTTAAGATAAATGTTCCTGCATCTTGGAAGACAATAAAAGTTAAAGAAACAAAAGCAACAAGTGCAAAGGGACCAAAAGATGTAGTTAAGTTTGTTGATACTATTCAAAGAAATGTAAATAACAAGAAAGGTGACAGTCTTCCAGTATCAGCATTTAAAGATTATGTATATGGAAATACTCCATCAGGAACTGCAGCATATGAGAAGAGAGGTGTAGCAGTAAAAGTTCCAGTATGGAATAAAGAGAATTGTATCCAATGTAACTTCTGTTCAATAGTATGTCCTCATGCTGCTATAAGACCAGTAGCTATGAATGCAGAAGAAGTAAGCAAGATGCCAAAAGATATGTCTGTAAAAGATATGAATGGTGTAGAGGGATATAAATTTGCAATAGTTACTAGTGTGATGGATTGTACTGGTTGTGGAGTTTGTGCTGATACTTGCCCTGGTATGAGAGGCGAGAAAGCACTTACTATGGAAGATTTAGAAAAAGTTTATGGCGATCAAAAGTATTTTGATTATGCAGTAACTCTTCCTGATAAAGAAGATGTAATAGAGAAATATGGCGAGCAAACTGTAAAAGGATCACAATTTAAGAAACCATATCTTGAGTTCTCTGGAGCTTGTGCTGGTTGTGGAGAAACTCCTTATGCAAAACTTGTAACTCAACTCTTCGGTGATAGAATGTATATTGCAAATGCTACAGGTTGTTCATCAATTTGGGGTAACTCTTCTCCATCAACTCCTTATACAAAGGACAGTAGAGGTAGAGGACCAGCTTGGAATAATTCACTCTTTGAGGACAATGCAGAGTTTGGATATGGTATGTATCTTGCACAAAAAGCAACAAGAGGTGCACTTGTAAAGAAAGCAGAACAACTTATGACTGAATCAACAGGAGCACTTAAGGATGCACTTGCTGAATACCTTGATACACAAAATAATTCTAAGTTAAATGGAAAAGCAACAGATAAATTAGTTCCACTTCTTTCTAAATCAACTAATTCACTTGCTAAAGAATTATTTGCAAAAAAAGATTATCTTGCAAAGAAGAGTCAATGGATCTTTGGTGGTGATGGTTGGGGCTACGATATAGGATTTGGTGGTGTTGACCATGTCCTTGCATCAAATGAAGATATTAATATCATGATATTTGATACAGAAGTTTATTCAAATACTGGTGGACAATCATCAAAGGCAACTCCAACTGGTGCTGTAGCACAATTTGCAGCAGGTGGTAAAGAAGTTAAGAAGAAAGACATTGCATCAATTGCTATGTCATATGGTTATGTATATGTAGCACAGATTTGTATGGGTGCTGATAGAAATCAAGCAGTTAAAGCTATAATGGAAGCAGAAAATTATAATGGGCCATCGCTTATCATTGCTTATGCACCATGTATCAATCATGGTATAAAGAAAGGTATGGGTAAGGCAGAAGTAGAAGAGAAACTTGCAGTTGAGTGTGGGTACTGGCACAACTTCCGTTTCCGTCCAAATGCAACTGGTGAGGAACAAAAGTTCGTACTTGATAGCAAAGAACCTAACTTTGATAAATATCAAGAATTCCTTGATGGTGAAGTTCGTTATTCATCACTTGCACTTAAAGATAAAGAGAAGGCACTTAAACTCTACGAGAAGAATCAAAATGAGGCTAAGGCAAGATACACATATCTTAAAGCACTCGGAAATCTTTATGCAACACCAATTCAATAAGAATCTGTAGGGCGAGTGTGCTGACCGTAGGGGCGAGCTATGCGAGCCCAAGTAGGGGCAAGTTATGCGAACTCAAGTAGGGGCGAGCTATGCGAGCCCAAGTAGGGGCGGATGTTATCCGCCCTTTTATATTGTTAAAAATGTAAAATTCTTGTATAATAGATAGGGAAATATTATTTAGGAAATACAAAAATTTTGTCAGATTAGGAGATCGCAATTGAGTATTAAAATTTCAATAATTATACCTATATATAAGGAAGAGGAATATATAGAAGAATGCTTGTCATCATTAGCTGATGAAATAAAAAACAGCAATGTGCAAAATAATCAATGCGAAATTATAGTAGTTAGTGATGGAGCAAGTGAAAATGCGATAAATAGGGTAAAAAAATGTGAAAACCTATTTGATAGTTTTAAGTTGCTAAAAATGGAACATAAGGGTGCTGGTGCTGCAAGAAACCTTGGCATCAAAGAAGCAAATGGTGAATATTTGGCTTTTATAGATGCAGATGATAAAATGTCTGAAGGTTTTTTAAAAAAATGCATTAAATTATTGGAAGAAGAAAATGACCTATATATTTTTGGATTGAAGAGAATAGAAGATGGCAAAGTAGAGTATTGGACAGTAAAAGATAAAGAATATAATCATAGTTATGAGTTTGCAGATGAATATATTAAAAATGGTCATTTACTTGTGTATTCAAATTGTAACAAAATATATAAAACAAAAATTATAAAAGATAATAGTATTAAGTTTGATGAGCAAATACATTTTGGAGAAGATAGACTATTTAATTATGATTATTTGAGACATTGTAATACTATAATGACTTCATCCATTATAAAGCACGACTATATAAAAAGAAATACTATTTCTCAATCTACAAAACATTATGATAATTATTTTAGCATTGCCTTAAGACTTCACAAAGAAAAAATTAAATGTTTTGTAGATTTATCAAAGAATGTAAGTGCAGATGAGATAAGTAGTTTTGCATCAGAAGATTTGATTAAAGAAATCGAAAAAACTTTTGAACGATTTGAATTACACAAAGATGAAGAAGAAGAGAATGTAAGATTGATTAATGAATTAGTTTTTGAAAAAACTGACAGTATGAGTGACGAAGTAGGTATACTAATTATTCTAGGAAGTAAAAGTTGTGGTTATAAAGTTGAAAAGGCAATTGAATTAGGTAAGGGTAAACCATATATCAATTATATAGCTAGCGGTGGAAATAAATATATAAGTGGAGAAATGACTGAAGCAGAATATATGGTTAAGGCATTGGAAGAAAATGGAATAGCAAAAGAAAATATTTACATAGAAAATTTGGCAAAAAACACTAAGGAAAATCTAGAATACTCTTATGAGTTGGCAAAAAATATATTAGACAAGATAGAATTGCAATCGCATAAAAAAATAGGAGTACTCACATCTGGATTTCATTTGAAGAGAACAAAATTAATCGCAAATAAATATTTTGAGAACTATGCAAATGACTCTTTGTTTTTTTCTGCATTTGGACCAACTGTCACTCTTAATGGGTGGTACAAAAGTACTTATGGGAGAAATTTGGTTTATAGTGAGATTAATAAGAATATGGAATATAGCTTTGAAGTATTTAAAGAATCAATGTATTCATAATAATAATAGATTCAATGGTTATGAATACAACATTTATAAATGTAAACAGGGCAAGATAATGTCCTGTTTTTTTTGGATTAAGTGCTACATAGGTTCTAAAAGTTATAAGAGAAGCAAGCGATGCGATAAGTGTGCCAAGCCCTCCTATATTTACACCATAGAGAAGGGAAATGTAATCATTAGTAAATTTTGATAGGAGTATGCTGGTTGGAACATTTGACATAAACTGACATGAAAGTAAAGTGGTAAAGTATACATTTCTTTTAAGAAGATTAGAAAAGAAAATATTTACTGCATCAATTCTTGCCAAGTTAGAAGAAAATATAAAAAAGAAAACAAAAGTCATAAGGAGACTATAATCAACATTTCTAAAGGCATGTCTATCAAGTATTAAAATAATAATTGGTATAATAATAAGCCCTACAATTAGCGGAACATGTCTAAACACTACAAATATAGCAAGAATAAAAAGAAACATATAAACTTTTTCTTTTATAGGGCTTGTTTTTAAATCTTGCCTACTAAGAGTTAATTTATTATCTTTGATAAAAAGGACACTTAGATATAGAAGAATTATTGCAATTATAAAAGGCACAAGCATTATACGCATAAAATCAGTATTGCCAATATTGTATTTAGTATATATGTATAAGTTTTGTGGATTGCCAAATGGGGTGAGCATACCTCCAAGATTTGCTGCCACATTTTGCATAATGAATACGAATGCTTCTTTGTCTTCGTTATTCGTCTCTTTTAAAATGAGATAACCGAGTGGAAGAAAGGTGAGTAGCGCCATATCATTTGCAATTATCATAGAACCCACAAATGTGATGGTAATGAGTGCCACATAGGATTTTCTTAAAGTATTAAACTTTATAATTATTTGTCTTGCAATTGCATAAAAGAAATTGATATCTTTAAATGCGCTTATGATGCATGAGATAAGGAAGAGACAAGAGATAGTTTTAAAATCTATATAATGAAGATACTCTTTATCTATAGGAACAAAAAAAGTAGTGATTATAGCAAGTACACAAGCTATAACCGCAACCATATTACTTAAAATGAAATTTTTGACTTTTGTAAGCATACCATTTATTATATCACAAATTATGTTTTTTTAAAGGGGCAAATAAACTGTAGGTGTGGATATTACTCTCGTAATATTTACTTTTGTATCAAAAAAATCAAAAATATGGTATAATAATAGAAACATTGCATTTATTATAAAGAAGATATTTATATACTTTTGATTAGAGGTGGGGAAAATACTATTAGACTTTGTAGGGGCGAATTTTAGGAGCCTGAAAGGAGAATATATGAAAATATTATTAATTAATGGTAGTCCAAGAAAGGACTCTAACACTGAGTTGGCTTTAAAAGAAGTTGCAAAAAGTTTAAATGAGGAAGGCATTAATACAGAAATTATAACATTAGGTAATAATGTGCCAGGTTGCAAAGCATGTACAGCTTGCTACAAGCTTGGTAAATGTGTCATAGATGACATTGTAAATGAAGTCGCAGCTAAGTTTAAAGAAGCAGATGGTATAGTAGTAGGAAGTCCAACTTATTATGCATCTACAAATGGTACAGTTATTAGCTTTCTTGATAGACTTTTTTATAGTGCAAATTATGATATGAGTATGAAAGTTGGTGCTGCAGTTTGCATAGCTCGCCGTGCTGGTACAGATACAAACTTTGATGTGATAAATAAGTATTTCACCATAAGCAATATGGTAGTAGTAGGAAGTCAATATTGGAATAATGCTTTTGGAAGAGTGGCAGGCGAAGCTTCTCAAGATGAAGAGGGAATGCAGACTATGAGACGACTTGGAAAAAATATGGCATTCCTCGTTAAGTCAATTAATGATGGGAAACAAAAATATAAATTAAACTTTAATGAAGAGCATAAGTTTACTAATTTTATAAAATAATATTATTGTAGGGCGGATACCATTTGTCTTATCGTAGGGGCGAAGCTTCGCGAGCCCTCTTGTAGGGGCGGATATCATCCGCCCTTTTTATGCTTAAATTTTCAGGTTACTTTATCTTTTTGTTGCATATCATTGACAAAAAGATGAAAAAACACATATAATTAACTTACAAGTTATTTACTTTGAAGTTAATAAATTATTAAATTGCCAAAAGGAAGAAATATGATACTAGGAAGGGATAAAGAACTCCTTAAAAAGATTGGTGGACCATTTATTAAAGATGAGGAGTATAAAAAAGAATTAATTATTAAGCCTACTATAGATACAAGTATGGGTAAAAATATTATGACTATTGAAGATAGATTTAATAACAAAAAAGAAGTTAAATCTATATTAAATACATGTAATAAAAACTTTATATGTCAAGAAACTATCAAACAACATAAAGACTTATCGTCTTTAAATCCGGATTGTGTAAATACTATAAGAATCATGTCTTTATTGTATAATAATAAGGTATACAAAGAAACATTTTAGTGTAAATTTTGATTGATTTTTTATTTAAGGGGACTAACAAAATATGAAAAAAATAAAATTCGAGATAAAAAAATATTTATTAGTTGTATTAGCTCTATTTGTGTTGTCTACTCTATTACTTACTTCATGTATATATAAAGGAAATGATTTAGTAGGAAATGGTAAAAGTTTAAGACGACTTGATGAAGATGGGTATCTATATTATTTAGATTACACTAGAGATTATTATGGTTTGGAAGCGATGGCGGTACTACGAGAATTCGGATACATTGACTCTGGATGTTCAACTTTCTTCACACATAATATAGATGGAGATCCTATTACATGTAGGAATTATGATTATCCACATCGTGTGTCTAAGGAAGATCAAACACTAACTGGACTTAATATCATTCTTCATTGTAAACCAGAGGGTAAATACGAATCAATAGCTATTGCTGATGCGACTTGGATTGGTCCGAACGATCCAATGTTTCAAAGGGGTGGTCCAGAACTTGCGGGATTTGATTTAGACAAGTTGGCAGTTTTGCCTTATCAGTGTATGGATGGAATCAATGAAAAGGGTCTCTGCGTATCCATTTTGCGAATTGACATTAAAGAGGGAGATCAGCCTGCAAAATGTCCTATTGGATCAAGTATGATGCTTAGATATATGTTAGATGATTGTGCAAATGTTGACGAAGCCATTCAAAAAACTAAGACTGGAATATTGCTTCCAGAAGATTGGCAAAATTGTCACTTTATGGTATCTGATTCTACTGGGCAATGTGTTGTAATTGAAAGCAGAAATGGCGAGGTTAGTATTATACCATCTAAGATTTGCACGAATTTTTATCTTGGCAGTGATGATATAGAGGATTATTACCAAAATGGCAACCTAAGGGAAGAAGCTGTTAAAATGACTAATAAAGATATTGATTCAAAGCATCATTACGGCTACGGGCATGGTTATCATCGCTTTGTAACTATACTAGCACAGTTGGATCGATATAGAGATACAAAAAAAGAGGAATATTATACAAGGATGCCAGAATCTTCGGCACTTACCATTTTACAAAGTGTGGCTCAGAATCAATATACTAATGCATCTGGCATTTCTATGACACAATATAGTGTGATTTATAATAATGAGAAAAAAACTGTAGAAGTTTGGCCATTTCAAAATTATTCTAAGTCATATAAATTTGATGTGAAGGGAAAAGAAAAATAATGAGGTCCGTCCCCTTTATATAGGTAAAGTATGAGTAAAATAAATTTTGATAAAATTAATATCCGTACAAAAAAGAATCTCACTGACGGGATAGAAAAATTTGGCTTTGTGCCATTTTTTACAAATTCTATAGATGGATTTTCTATAGAAGAACATGTGTCGCAAGATTTGTGGTGGAATGGTGCAGATGGTTGGAAAGTGTGGGAATGGAAAGGATCAATCATTAAAGAATTAAAATGCGCTTATGGAAAATTTTTTGATAAGAAGGCAGTGTTTGTAAGTAAGGAGTGGTTTTATGATTTTGCAAATTATCGTCGCGACGGATATGATTTTGATGCGAGATTTGATGATGGCTTAGCTTCTTATAGAGAAAAAGAATTGTATGATTTGATAAAAGAGAATGAACCAATAACATCTAAGAAATTAAAAGAGATAGGTAATTATAAAAAAGGTGGAAAAGTTGGATTTGAAACATTAATCACAAAACTTCAAGAGAAATGTTATATAATTACAAGTGACTTTGTGTACTTGAGAGACAAAAATGGAAATCCATATGGATGGGGAGTTGCGGAGTATTCTACTCCTGAAAAGTTTTTTGGGAAAACATTTGCAAGTAAAGTATACAAAAGGACTCCAAAAAAATCTTATGAGCGAATATTTAATCATTTGCAAGAGATTTTACCTGAGGCGGATAATGAAGAGATAGAAAGATTATTGAAATAAAGTGGTATAATTTATAAGAATATTTGAGAAAGGATTAGAGATAGTATGTGTACGAGCATATTAATGAATAAGAAAAAAACAATTGCGGCTTTTAATCTTGATATATTAAATATGCAACATAGAGTAAGAACTGATGCATCTGGAGTTTTTATAGAAATAAATGATGCAAAAGAAGGTTGGATGCCACTTTTTGGCGCGAATGACAGAGGAGATTTTGTTGGTATGCCTACTTGTTGGCCTCATGATATGCGAAGCAATCCTTCTGGTGATGAGGAAAATATTATAATGCTTGACATTGATTTTCTTATGAAAAAGAAGTCGTTAGAGGAAATAAAAAATATAGTAGAAAATAAAAAAGTCACAAGCGTGCCAGGACTAACTTTTATGTCGCAGCTTAGTGACAAGGATGGTAATGTGCTTCAGATAATACCAGGACAGGGGTATAATTATTTTGAAAAACCAAATTATAAAGTTCTTACAAATTTTTCACCATTTAAAGGGGATAATGAAAAACATCCTTGGATGGGATATGATAGATACCAAAAAGCATGCAAAATGCTTGAAGATGCAAATGATGATTTTGATGTAAAAGATTGTTTTAATGTGCTTGAAGAAGTAGCACAAACAGTATGCCCAACAGTTGTGTCTATGGTTTACGATGTAACAAATAAAAAAGTATATTGGTGTGAGAATAGAAATTTTGATTTAATCAATGAGTATAATTTATAAAGACAATATAAAAAATGTAAGGAGGAAAATAATTATGAAAATAAGAAAGTCAAACCTTTCAGATTTTGAAAGTATACTAAAAATTTACGATATAGCAAGACAGTTTATGGTTAAACAAGGTAATCCTAATCAGTGGGTTAAAAATAATTGGCCACCTGAAGATTTGGTTAGGAAAGATATAGAAAATGAAAAAAGTTATGTATGTGTACATGATGACAAAATAGTAGCGGTCTTTTACTATGACTATGGTTATAAAATTGAGCCGACCTATAATGTCATTGAAAATGGTGCATGGATAGGTGATGATAATTATGGAGTAGTGCACAGGATAGCAACTGATGGAAGTGTGAAGGGCACTGGGACATTTTGTATAAATTATGCTTTTGAACAATGCAAACATTTGAGAATAGATACTCATAACGACAACATTTCTATGCAAAAATTACTTGAGAAGAATAATTTTGTTAAATGTGGTATTATATATGTTGGAGTAGATAAATCACCAAGAATAGCATTTGAAAAAGTGGAAAAGTGATGTTTTTTAAGTACTCTATAAAAAAATAAATGAGGTGTGTATGCAACATTTAATTTCAAAACTAACAGTGTATAGAAATATTGGAAAGTCAAGTCCTCTTATGAAACTTGCTGAGATTTTTAAATACAGGGAGGATAAAACATTTTCAGGTGAAAAAATTGTAAACTTGATACTTGATAAAGTTTATGAGATAATTGAGCTTTCAAATATTTATCAATTTGATTCTGACCTTTGGGCTTTTTACATAGTTTATTTGCTTGCGACAAATGAAAATCCATTTACACTTTCAGCTGAAAGACGAGGCGAGGTAAATGATACACTTAAAACTTTTGCGTTAAATGATTTTGAAATATTTATAAAACTAATTCACTATGATTTTAATAAACTTGAAAAAGATTTAAACATTAATTGTTTTACTCTTATTAAAAATTATAAAAACGATAAAGAATTTGATGGCAAAGATCATTCTAGTTATTATAATGATGTAAATAATGTCACCATTAGAATTAAAGAATTATATGAATCGTTAAAAGATGAATTGGATGCAAATGCTTTTTATGAAAAAGTGATGTCTTTTTATAAAAAGTATGGAGTTGGTACATTTGGTTTATATAAGGCATTTAGAGTTTCACTAGATAGAGAAGAAAATTTACTTACACCAATATCAGGAACTAGCAATATCACTTTTGATGATTTGATAGGATATGAAGAGCAAAAAAGTATCATCATTCAAAACACTGAGTCATTTGTAAATGGAAATGCGGCAAATAATGTCTTACTTTATGGCGATGCAGGTACAGGTAAGTCATCAAGTATTAAATCTCTTCTCAATATGTTTTATGAAAAAGGTTTAAGAATGATAGAAATTTATAAGTATGACTATCAATATTTGCCTGAGATATTGAGTAAGATTAAAAATAGAAATTATCGTTTTGTCATTTATCTGGATGATTTGTCATTTGAAAAAAATGAGACTGAGTATAAATATTTAAAAGCAGTAATTGAGGGTGGACTTGAAGTGAAACCAGAAAATGTACTCATATATGCAACTTCAAATAGAAAACATTTGCTGCATGAGACATTTAGTGATAGAAAGGAAGTTGAGGAAGATGATGTACACGTATCAGATACTCTAGCAGAACAAACCTCTCTTGTAAGTAGATTTGGTATAACCCTTGATTACTACAATGTGAGAAGACAGGAGTTCTTTGATATGATTTGTGAGTTGGCAAAACGATATAAGGAACTAGCAAATGTAAGCAAGGATGAGTTAACTAAAAAAGCAACTCTTTGGAATATGTATCACAATGATTATAGTGGTAGAGCGGCTCAGCAGTTTATTGATGATTTAATTTCTAAAACAAAAGTTTAAAAAATTAAAAGAGTAGAGGCAGTTTATGAAAATATTAAGAAAACTAATTAGTAACGCATTAATATTTGCGATGATCGTATTAACTTCATCATGTACAAATCAAAAAATTCAAGTAAGCCAAAATGATTATCTTTCATTTTGGGCAGATAGTGCAGTTGCTAAAAATAAGATATTTGAATATGTGAAGAATGTGACTGATACTAAAAGTCCTGACTTCATCCCAGAAAGTGAGAGGCTCGCTGTATTTGACATGGATGGAACTTTGTTTTGCGAGACTGACCCAGTGTATTATGAGTATATGATGCTCTTTGATAGGATATTTGAAGAGAATAAAAAGAATGGCGGCAATGAAGAATTAGTTAGTGAGATAAATGAGGTACTTAGAACTGGTGACATAGGTCATGAATTAGAACTAAAACTTAGTGACATGGAATATGAGTACTATTTAAATATGACAGTGGAAGAATATAAGAATTACATAAAAGAATTTTTAAATAAAAAAACAATCAGTTATACGAATATGCTTATAAAAGATGCACTTTATAAACCAATGCTTGAAGTAGTAAAATATTTGAAAGATAATAATTTTACTGTATATATAGTTAGTGGCACTGAAAGAAATTTTGTGCGAGGTGTAGTGTGCGAAAAACTTGGCATCAATGAAAGAAATGTTATCGGTTTGGATTTTAAATATAAGGCGAAGAACCAAAATAATCTTAGAAATTCTGATTATCTATATACTCGAGGCGAAGACATAGTTGTAGCAGATAAACCAGAAGATGTAAATGTGAGATTTCATAAGGTGCATGAAATTTCTGAAGAGATAGGCATCGTGCCAGTGCTCGCATTTGGAAATAGTATAAGCGATAGCAGCATGCTTGAGTATACTCTTGGCAACAAAAAGTATAAGGCACTTGGCTTCATGGTCATTTGCGATGATATGGAAAGGGAAAATGGCAACTTTGACAGAGCTAAAAGAGTATTGGACTTTTCAAATGATAAAGGATACATAACCATCTCTATGAAAGACGATTGGAAGACCATCTATGGGGATGGGGTGGAGATGGTAAAGAAATAGTTTTTAAATTTGTTGCTCCAGAAACTCGAAAAAAATTGAGTTTTTGGAGTATTTTTTATGTAAAAATGTTGCATAAAAAATTTTTATATGCTATAATATAGACATCTGGAGGAGATTTTATGATTGTCGAAATTAGAGCAAAAAATGTATATTCATTTAATGAGAGTATTAAGTTTTCAATGAATGCTGATATGCGAAATAAAAAATTGGGTTTTAATGTGCACAAAATTAATAACTTTAATGTTTTAAAGACTGCCGTTATATATGGACAAAATAATGCTGGAAAAACTTGTTTGATTAAGTGTATAAAAACAATAAAGAATTCTTTATTAAACTTGCCAATGGATATAATGCCAAATTTATTTACAAACAATCCTGTTTGTGAATTAGGAATATCATTTATTAATGATGGCTCACTATACTCTTATGATTTTAAATATGACACATCTAAAAAAGAATATGTATACGAAAAATTTTCAGAGACAATAAGAGACAAATATTCAAATGATAAAGAAGATGTATGGTATTCTTTTGATGTAAATGCCAAAAACACAATAGATAATAATATTAAAGATCAAAATTTAGTTGACGCTGTGAAACTTGTATCTCATAATGCACCGATTTGTTATACTATAGATGTGAATAACTTCAAATATGTAAATAAGATGAAAAAGATATTAACTAACATAGCAAACGAAATAGACATAGTTGATTTAAACAATATTCCGCTTGAAAAAACTATAGATTTACTAAAAAATAAAAATGAGCTACAAGACAAAGTAGTTGATTTTATAAAAAATGCCGATTTGTATCTTGAAGACTATAAATATGTTGATATTAAAGATTTAAATATTGATATAAAAAATAATACTAAGCCTAATGAAAGAGCACTTAACATTCCTGATAGTGTGATGGATCAAATAAGACTTGCATCAGTGTATAAAGGCAAAACAGTGCCAAGTATGCTTTTTGATTCAAGTGGAACAAAAAAGATTGCAGCACTTGCAAGTTATATCATAGAGGGTTTAGAAAAAGGACATGTATTAGTAATTGATGAACTGGATAGTGGTATACATTTTGTACTAACAAGAGCTATTGTATCTATGTACAACAATGAATTAAATGATAAGTCTCAACTTATTGCTACGACTCATGATGTAAATTTGCTTGATGTCAAAAAATTATTTAGAAAAGAACAAATTTGGTTTGTTGATAAAGACGAGGAAAGGGTATATGTATACTCATTAGCTGATTTTACTGCTGAAGATGGTGTTAGAGATACCACTGATGTCATAGATAAATATACCAAAGGCTTCTTTAATGCGATACCAGAGCCCGAACTTATAAATTCATTAATTGACATTGCTAAAAGAGGTTAAAATGGGCGAATTTAAGAACCATTACAACAAAATAAAAATATGCATTGTGTGTGAAGGATATGAAGAATATGAGTATTTGGATAAACTCATCAAACTCAACATATTTGATAAAGCTTATGACATTAATTTAGTTAATTCAAAGGGAAATGGAAATATATTTGCTAGGTATCAAGACATCTATCAACGAAACAAATATCACATAATTTTTGTTTTTTGTGATACAGAGCAAAAACCATATGAACAATTTAAAGATATCAAGGATAAGATAGATGAGCTCTATGACCAAAAAGGCATCTCTGATAAGCTTGTAATATTTGCAAATCCTTGTACAATGCAAATAATTCTCTTGCATTTTGGTGACATAGCTTTAAGATCAAGCCAGAAATCAAAGAATGCAGAAGATATTGAAAGACTGACTGGAATTAAAGGATATAATGCGAGCGAAGAAAAGAGAAAAGAGCTATTTAACAAGATAACAAAAGAGAACTATAGTGAAATGAAGGAAAGAATTAAATCTTTACCTACGAACTATAAAGATGATAATAGTTCTAATATAAATATTTTTCTAGATTACTTAGAAAAATATAATAAGAAGTGGATTGAAGGGATATACGAGAATTGAAAAACAACAAAAATAGAAGTATATGAAGATAAAATCTTTCTTAAATCACAATGTTTTATAACAGGGAAAAATATAAATATAATAAAATAATTAGATAGTAAATGCGAAATCATTGACAAAACTATTAAAGTCCTGTAAAATGTAATGATTTAATCAAGAGATTAAATGGGTGGCTTGGGGAAGAAAGGAGAAGTCACTATGTATGACTGGATTAAGAACAAAAAATTTTTAGGTATGATGCACAGTAGATGTGCAGAAATAGTTAATTGGCTAGTACAAGATATTAACAAAAGTGGTTTTATGAAAGTAAAGCAACACCTTGTAGGAAGCGGAGCTAAAAATCTTATATTACAAAATGAACACGAGCCGATAGATTTGGACTATAATTTAGAGATTATTGATTGTGAAGATTATGAAGATTGCAAACGAATTAAAGAGCTTGTAATGGACACATTTAATGGGTTCTTACCTGACCAAGATTGGGGATATTGTAAAGACTCAACTTCTGCAATAACAACTGAGAGAATACATTTTGTAGGTTATGAGAACATTCAATTTAGTATTGATGTCGCCATTATTTGTAAAGACCATGATGGCAACTGGTATAGGTTGGTACACAAAAAAGTAAATTATTATCAAGATGGTTCGTGGGTTTGGGAACAGGCGCAAAAATCAAAAGGGTTAGAAAAAAAAGTTGAAAGATTAAAAAAGAATAGTAAATATTGGCAGGAAGTAAGAAATAGGTATAAAGAGAAGAAAAATATGTATCTTGGTAGACCTGATGAAAAAGAAAATCATCCGTCATTCAATGTCTATATAGAAACGATCAATGAAATATATTATAAATATTTTAAATAAGAAAATTTATAAGGAGCCTGAAGGCTTCTTTTTTTGTAAAAAACTTTAAAAAGTTGCAAAATGACTCTTTTAATTATTATCATTTTATGTTATAATTGTTTTTGCACAACAAACTTAATACAATTTTTATGTCCTTGACTGGCACATTTTTTCTTATGGAAAAAGTGTGAGCTGAAACCAGTCAAGGTGTTAAGTTTGTTGTGCAGCAACTTAGAAGCTCACATTTTTCATAGCAGCTTCTAAGGGGGCTGCTATTTTTATTGCGGTAAAAAGTAATCATAAATTGTAAAAAGTAAAGAAAATTAATGTGGAGACATATGCATTGCAGTAATGTAAAATCGGAGCAAATTACAAGAAATGGAGTAGTGCTTGATGATTTAGGTGAAATATTAAATGAAACTGAATTAAAAGAGATTATTTTAAAATATTTTCCTAATTCAAGAGAAGAAATAGGGTGTGTATATGGTATTTTTGAAAGTAAAAAATACTGCATATATTTTAAAAATATAAGTTATCTTGGAATCCCACATCCATTGCACAAAAAGAGAATTCAGATACCTATGTCTTTTAATTATTTATATGAAAAAAATAAGGTTTTAGGAATCGAAACTCTATTAATAGGGGTATATAGTTATAAAGGTAATATTATTCTGGTTGATTTTCAAGTGAAAAAAAGAGGAAAAAATTCTTCTGCACATGTTTATTCAAATGATCTAAGAAATGCAACTATAAATAGTTATTTTAAAAAAACTGATAATATGGGAAACGTTGTAATTGCATTTAATCCAATTAATAAAAGTGTAGTGGAGGCATATCTTGAACAAAAATTATTTAATGAAGAAGTGTTGGAATTACCATTTATTCAATATTTAGACAGTTTTTTTGATGACATAGATAAAAAATTGAATGGAATAAAATGTTATACAGAAATGATTAATAATAAATATAATAATGCTGAACAATCAGAATGGCCAGGGTTTTATATGGAGTATAGACTTGAGAAATATATTAATACATTCAATATGCAAACGGTAATTCAATTTTTGCATAATAAATCAAAAGGACAAATAGATTTAGATTTGTATTTTCCACAAAATTGTTGTTATGGTGATTTAAAAACACATTCGAATAGTTCTAATGAAATCCCAGGAAATGATTTATCTACTATAAGTAAGGTAATTTCTAAATCGAATTTGTATTATGTAGTTTGTAATCATGACACTATAAAAGATCAAGATTGTAATTATGAAGTAACAATTTTTTGGAATAAACTACGAAAAAAGGAAGATACATATAGTTATGGTAAAAAAATGAAAAATTCAATAATAATAACGGATTATCAGATATTAGATATAAATAAATACAATAAAAAATATTTAAAGGTATTTAACCAAGGAGTAAATAGTAATAATAAACCAAGGGAGCCTAAAATAAGTATTAATAAAAAGGATATTAACAATTTTTTAATTCATAGTAGGAAATATGAAAAGAAATAAAAAATTTAAATTCATAGACTTATTTGCAGGAATAGGTGGATTTCACCAAGCAATGACACAGTTAGGTGGTGAATGTGTTTTTGCATCTGAAATAGATAAGTATTGTCAAGAAACATATACTTTGAACTATAAAATTAAACCATATGGAGATATTAGGAATATAGATGAAAAGAGTATACCAAAACATGATGTTTTATGTGCTGGATTTCCTTGTCAATCATTTTCTAAAGCCGGTTATCAAAAAGGCTTGAGTGATACAAGGGGGACATTATTTTTTGAAATAGAAAGAATATTAAAATATCATAAAACAAAATATATAGTTTTAGAAAATGTTAGAAATTTAATATCACATGATAATGGCAAAACGTGGAAAACAATAAAAAGTAGTTTAGAGACATTAGGCTATAGACTTACTCCTGAACCCTTAGTACTTAGCCCACATTATTTTGGAATTCCGCAATTAAGGGAAAGGGTAGTTATATTAGGTATTTATGATTGCAACAATGTAAACGATAAGTTAAATATAAAATTTGATAATGTTGCTACCAAAAATGATAATAGCATTTATTCCATAGTAAAGAATATTAAAGTTAATAGAAAATATTATATCTCTGAACATGAAGAGTATGTTCTGAATGCATGGGATGAGTTTTATAAAGGGATTAAAGAAAAAATTATAGGATTTCCAGTTTGGTCAAATTATTTTAAAGTTAAAAGTATAAATTCTAAATTTCCAGAATGGAAAAAAGAGTTCATAAAAAAGAATAAAAATTTATACAATAATAATAAGTTGTTTATTGATAAATGGATAAAAAAATATAATAATTTAGATTCTTTTACTGATACGGAGAAAAAATTCGAATGGCAGGCTGGTGAAAATATCACATCTTTATGGGAGGGAATAATACAGTTTAGGCCATCTGGAATTAGAGTAAAGGTTCCAACTTGTTTCCCTGCACTTGTTGCAATGGTTCAGATACCAATAATAGGAAAGTATAAAAGAAGGTTAACTGTTGAAGAAGCTTCATTATTGCAAAGTTTTCCAAAAGAATTTATTCCTAATAAAGATCAGCATGAGGCATATAAGCAATTTGGAAATGCTGTGAATGTTGAGGTAATAAAGCAAGCCGCATATAAATTATTTAATTATGCATAAGGAATGCCTTAAAGGCATTTTTTTATTAATTATTTTAATAGTATAGTGGATAATAACCTATTAAATAAAATGTTTTTGTGATATAATATTAAAAATGAAAAATGTCAGAAAAATAAAGGTTAGTATGAAAACTATCAACGTCGTTGCGGCGATTATAAAAAAAGATAATAAAGTATTTATAACCGAACGAGGCCATGGAGAATTTAAATGCAAGTGGGAATTCCCTGGTGGGAAGATAGAGCCTGGCGAGAGCGGTGAAGAAGCTACTATTCGTGAGATAAAAGAAGAACTCAAAGCTGATATAGAGGTAGAAAAATTTTTTAGTGAAATAAATGATAATAGAGGCGACATTTGCTTCAATGTAAAATTTTACATTTGCAAATTGAAAAGTGATAAAATGGAAGTGACAGAGCATCCTGATTATAAATGGGTAGAGCCAAAAGATATCATTGCATCTGATTTTATGGAGGCAGATAAAGATATATTGAATAAATTGAAAACCGATTATGAACATAGGTAAAGAATCAGAAAAAATTGAATTTAAAGAAACGATGTCTGAACTTGAAGCAGGGCTCAAGTCTATTTCAAGTATGCTTAACAGAAATAAAGAAGCAACTCTTTATTTTGGCGTGAAAGATAATGGAGATATTATAGGTATTGATATTGTCAAAGATACTATTATTAAGATTAAAGAAAAATTGAAAGCGAAAATTAAACCAATGGTTATACCTGAAATAGAAGTGTTAAAGTCTGATGATGGTAAAGATTATATTAAAGTGTGTGTAAGTGGAACTAATATACCATATTCTTATGATGGAAGATATTATGTAAGAACTGGAGCATCTGATGATCAAATCGATGTTCATATGCTCACAAACATTATAGAATCAAAAACTGATGATAGAATAAGAGAAATAAAAGCGCTATCTCAAGATTTAACATTTGATTATGTTGTTAATACAATGAAGAAGAAAGGCATTCATATTGATTCACTTGATGCATTTTATGAAAGTTATCATTTGAAAACATCAAAAAATGAGTTTAATATGACGGCATATCTTTTGTCTGATCAAAATATTATAATGATAAGAGTAATTCAGTTTGCAGGAAAAGATAGGACGAAGATGATTAAAAAGAATGAGTTTTCAAATCAATCACTACTTAAATCATTTTCCGATGTGATGGATTATATAAAAATATTTAATACACATAGAATTGATGATATGACGAAAGAGAGAATAGAAACCCCTCTTTTTGATGAAGACTCAGTTCGCGAGGCTATAATAAATGCTTTCGTTCATAATGATTGGAAAAATGAAACACCACCAACAATATTTATGTTTGATGATAGATTTGAAATATTTTCATATGGGGAACTTCCATACGGGATTACTCAAGATATGATTTTTAATGGTTATAGTAGACCAATTAATAGAGGACTTTTCACTATATTTATGCTCTGCCAAATAGCTGAACAAAGTGGTCATGGTATCCCAACTATTGTTAAGAAATATGGTAAAGAGGCATTTGATTTTAGGGGTTCAGCAATAAAAGTTACGATAAAATATGCATTCAATTTGATGAATACTGAAGATAGTGTCGTAGAAAATGTCCCCGTAAATGGCACTGTAAATGTCGGTGTAAATGTCGGTGTAAATGTCGGTGTAAAAATGAGTGACACTGAAATGAAAGTTTATAATGAAATAAGAAAAAATAATAATATAACTGCACAAGAAATTTCTGAAATATTAATTAAAACTAAAAGAACTATAGAAAGAATAATAACTTCATTAAAAGAAAAGAATATTATAAAAAGAGTTGGCTCTGATAAAACTGGCCATTGGGAAATATGTAAGTAAAGGAGACTTATGTCAATAAAAAAAATTACAAAAAAAGAATATAAATATTTCGATGACATTAAGCATATTGATGAGAATGGCATGGAATTTTGGTATGCAAGAGAACTTGCTGAAGTGTTAGATTACAACAAATGGGAGAATTTCGCAAAAGTAATTAAGAGAGCCATGATTGCATGTGATAATAGTGGACACAATATTGATGACCAATTTCCTGAGGTCAGGAAAATGGTCGATATTGGGAGTAAAACAAAAAGAGAAGTGGTTGATTATAAACTCACTCGATATGCATGCTATTTAATTGTACAAAATGGCGACCCAAGGAAAGAGGTTATTGCATTAGGACAGACATATTTTGCTGTACAGACGTATAGGCAAGAGATTAATAATAGATTTGAAGAACTAGATGAAGATAAGCGAAGACTAGTTATTCGTGGAGACATAAAGCAGTGGAATCAATTGCTTGTTGATTCTGCACATGAGATGGGAATTATTACAAATGAAGACTATGCAATATTTCAAAATGCAGGGTATATGGGATTATATGGTGGACTTACAGTTGATGATATAAAAAAAAGAAAAAAACTTAAGAAGAATGAAAAGATACTTGATTTCATGGGAAGCACAGAATTGATTGCAAATCTATTTAGAATTTCACAAACCACTGAGAAATTGAAAAAACTTAAAGACAAGAGTAAAGAAAATGCAACTCATACTCATTACCAAGTAGGTAGCAAAGTAAGAAGAGCAATTAAAGATATAGGTGGTACTATGCCAGAAGATTTACCAACACCTAAAAAGAGTATAAAACAAATTGAAAAAGAACATATGAAAAAGCTAAAAGAAAAAGCGAGAAAGAATAAGTTGATTTTAGACGAATAATTAAAAAGAGTGATATAATGAATATAGGAAAAGAATCGGGAACTGGGAGATATGTAAATGAAGATGAAATTTAAAAAGAAAATATTTTTAGTATCACTTGCATCATTTGCATTGTTTTGTATGCTTAGTGCTTGCACTGCAAATGCTGTAAGTAAAAGTGAAAATGAAATAAAAAACGGAGGGAATACAATGAGTGTAAAAATAAAATATATGGGGCAAGGAACTGCGAGAATAACTACAGAGGACAACAAAGTTATCTATATTGATCCGTATGCAGGGGATGATTATAGTGCAGCAGCGGATTTGATTTTAGAGACACACGATCATTTTGATCATTCGCAGCTTGATTTAGTTTCAAATAGAAATGCTGATTGCAAAATCATTACAGAGAAGGATGCACTTGCAAATGGTGAGCATAAGACTTTTGATTTGCCATTTGTGAAAGTGATAGCAGTTGAAGCAGGAAATAACAAGAATCACGACATAAATAAATGTGTCGGATATGTGCTTGAATTTAAAAATGGAATAAAAGTTTATTTTTCAGGTGATACATCAAAGACAAAACAGATGAGTGAGATGGCAAGTATGAATATAGATTATGCATTTTTTTGCACTGATGGAAAATACAATATGGGAAATGAAGAAGCGGCAGAGTGTGCAAAACTTGTAAATGCTAAACATAATATACCATATCATAATGACCCAGGAGAAGGAATTCATTTTAATAGAAAGTTGGCAGAAGAGTGGACTGCGCCAAATAAACTTATAGTGGATGTAAATGAAGAGATAGTATTAGAGTAATTTTTTTATTTAAATTTGGGGACACCCATGTGCTCGCATTTTTGCGCTCGCTGAGCTCGCGCCTACGAGTGTGTTAGTGCCTACGAGTTGTACGGGTGAGGTGCGCAAGCCATCGTATGGGCGAGCTATGCGAGCCCTTATTTTTTTGCAGGTATAAAGTCAATATTTAATAGAACTTTTAAAGGGGGATTTAAGACTTATTTAGACTTTTTTCAAAGTCAATAGGACTTAAAGACCCTACTTTTGTGTGTATACGTTTTGGATTGTAAAAATTCTCAATA
>JAEEGL013136985.1_pt1 | contig 45761 bp, 37 predicted proteins | sample 9134231 | NCBI WGS metagenome assembly JAEEGL01 (sample SAMN16246548, study PRJNA631951) | gut metagenome | biome: gut microbiome; feature: rumen; material: fiber-attached | host: Bos | place: Iran: Karaj | collected 2018-10 | reverse complement strand
GCGTAAGCACCAACGCTCATCGCCGTGGCGACAAGTGTCAATAATAAACCTTTTGTAAATTTTCTCATAATTTAAATTATTTAAGTTTATATATAAATTCCTCTATTTTATCAGTAAGGCAGAAATATATTCACGTATAAATACACTAATTGTGCGTCATTTCTACATGGAAAGCCGCAATTATTAGTTAATTGGACGTCCAAGCATAACCTTTTTTGTCACTATTTTGGTGCAAATTTATAAACTCTTTCCGAAACTGCAAAGGAATTTTCAAAAATTATTTCTTAAAAATCGTAAAATTCCTCTTTTTGTGGATGTTTTTTTACGAATTAGCACTTTTTATGCGTTTTATGCTTTTTTTATACTCTGGCTCATCCTTCTCTCAAGAAATCGAGGGCTTCCATGATATCGGCCGCTGTGGCTGTCTGGTTGATTTTTATGTTACCGATGTTGCCCAGTAGGGTGAAATTGATGGTGTCGCCCATGTTTTTCTTGTCGTGCCGCATCAGTTCCAGCAGTGCGGGGTAGTCGTCGCAGGTGATGGGCAGGCAGCCGTAGTGGTTGCGTATATAGGTCACGGTGCTGCGCAGTTTATCGGTGGGGAATTGTGTGATGACACTGCTCAGGTAGAGTTCGCACACCATGCCATAGGCTACGGCGTGGCCGTGGAGGATGGGTGCATTTTGACGCAGGGCCCATGACTCAAGGGCGTGGCCTATGGTGTGGCCCAGGTTAAGGGCTTTACGGATGCTATGCTCGTGGGGGTCTTCCTCTACGAAGCGCTGTTTTACCGCTACGGAACGCCCCACCATTTCCTGCAACTTGGCGAAATCGGGTTCGGCGATATCGTAGTTCATCAGTTCTGCCCAAGTCTGCTCGTCGGAGATGAGACCATGCTTGATCATCTCAGCATAGCCGGAGAGGATGTTGGGCATGTCGAGTGTGCGGAGGAACATGGTGTTGATGATGACGAAGCGTGGGTCGGCAAACACGCCCACCTCGTTTTTCAGGCCGTTGAAATTGATGCCGGTCTTGCCGCCCACAGAGGCGTCGACCATCGACAGAAGTGTGGTGGGGATGTTGATGTAGTTGATGCCGCGCTTGAAGGTGGAGGCGGCAAAGCCGCCAAGGTCGCTCACCATGCCGCCACCAAGGCAGACCATGCACGAGTGGCGTGTGGCTCCCCCGTTGCCCAGGGCCTGCCACACCTCGCTGAGGGTGTCGAGCGTCTTGTGGGTGTCGGTGGCACCGATGGTAATGTGCTGGGCATGGCGCATGCCGATGAAGCCTTCAAGGAGTGGCCAGCACAATTCGCGTGTCGTCGTGTCGGTGAGCACGAACAGCCGGTCGTGGCTACATTCGGAGATGGCTATCGCCAAATCCTGAAAAAAAGCATGGGATAAGAGGACACGTTGCGACATTTGTTTTACACCTTAATATATTAATTATTATGCAGGTTTTGCCTTCGCGTTGCGAGGAAGCGAGGAGATAGGATACCCTTACATGCAAATTTACTCATTTTGTGGTGAACAGGAAAGAAAAAGTTCCGTTTTTTTCGGATTTGTTCTTTTTTTGTGTCTTTTTTACACTGCTTTAAGATATTTTTGCTATCCTCTCTTAAACCAAAAGGCGTTGTAGTACGTCAAATAACTGTACTTAACGAAATAGGTAATCATTAGCATTCAGGCAAAAAGATGAAGAATTTTATGAAGTGCCTATGTGTGATGCTGCTTTTTTCTGCATCCACATACGCCCAGGAACAGAATGTCACGGGAATACTTGTTGACAAAGAAACCAAGGAGGCTGTCTTCCAAGCCACGTTGCAATTGTTGAAATCCGACAGTTCATTCGTTACCGGTGTGCTGTCCGACGACAATGGCGTTTTCACTATACCTGTCGACAAGCCCGGCAAGTATATCCTCAAGGTGACCAACGTGGGATACAAGACGCTGACCAAGGATTTTACCGTTGAGAGTGGTAAAAACACCGACTTGGGCAGCCTTACTCTTGCTGCCGACGCCATCCTCCTGAGGGAGGTGACTGCCACAGGACAGGCTGCCAAGGTGGTGGTGAAGGAAGACACATTCGTGTATAATTCCGCTGCCTATCGTGTGCCCGAAGGGTCGGTCGTAGAAGAGTTGGTGAAACGTCTTCCTGGTGCGCAAGTTGATGACGACGGAAAAATCACCATCAATGGCAAGCAAGTAAAGAAAATCAAAGTCGACGGCAAGGAGTTCATGACCGGCGACACCCAGACGGCTTTGAAAAACCTCCCCACATCTATCGTCGACCGCATCAAGGCCTATGACGAGAAGAGCGACCTGGCCCGAATCACAGGTATCGACGATGGCGAGGAGCAGACTGTGCTCGACTTCGGACTGATGCCTGGCATGAACAAAGGCTTTTTCGGCAATGTCGACCTCGGCATAGGAACGAAGGACCGTTATGCTGAGCGCGTGATGGGTGCCGTCTTCAGAGACAAGTATAGAGTGATGCTCATGGGTAGTGCCAACAACGTCAACGACCAGGGATTCTCCAGTGGCGGTGGCGGACGCCGCGGAGGCGGTGGATTTGGTGGTGCCAGCAATGGCCGTAACTCCACCAAGATGCTTGGTCTCCAGTTCAACTATGAGAATACCGACAAACTCGAGATGGACGCTAGTATCAGGTGGAACCACAGCAATGGCGATATTTTCTCTAGGCAGTCTACACAGAACTTCGTGGGCTCGATGAGTTTCGACAACAGCATCAACCAGAACTACACTCGTCGTAACTCCTGGAACGGACAGATGCGCCTGGAGTGGATGCCCGACACCATGACCAACATCATGTTCCGGCCCAGTTTCTCTCTTTCGACCAACGACGGCAACCAGACCAACGTGTCGGCTACCTTCAATGAAGACCCCTATAAATATGTGACCAATCCTCTTGACTCCTTGGAGATGAAAGTTCTTGAGAGCCAAGGCTTGTTGGTCAATTACCAGAGAAACATCAGCCTCACCTATGGTGACTCGAAGACCTTCAACGGTATGTTGCAGTTCAATCGCAAACTCAACAACTATGGACGCAACTTTACACTCCGTGTAGATGGCAACTACAGCGACAACGACAATACCAGTTTCAGTACCAGTAGGGTGAATTATTATATGCTGGGGTTGGATTCCACCTATATGCCTGCAACAAGGACGAATCGCTACAGCCTCACACCGAGCACGAGGAAAGGTTACTCCCTGCAGACCACCTATACCGAGCCCATCGCCCGCACCATGTTCCTGCAGTTGAGTTACCGGTACAACTACAGCGTGAACGAGAGCAACCGTGCCACCTATGATTTCCTGGATGACGGTATTACTCCCGGTACGGATTTCGCCGACATCGTGCCCAGATACCGCACATGGGACCCCTACCTTTCCCGACTGATCAATCCGCTCGACACTTACAAGGATAATAAACTGAGCCGCTATTCAGAGTATACCAACTACACGCACGATATCCAACTCATTTATCGTTGGATTCATCCGAAGTTCCAACTCAATGCTGGATTCATGGTGCAGCCGCAGCGCTCACATTATGTGCAGAACTACCAGGATAGAAGTGCCGACATTGTGAGGAATGTGACCAATATGTCGCCGACGCTCGACTTCCGTTATCGTTTCAATCAGTTGAGCAACCTGCGCATACAGTACCGCGGAACGACCTCTCAGCCGAATATGTCCGACCTGCTCGACATCAGGGACGACAGCAACCCGATGAACATCACTGAGGGTAACCCCGGACTGAAACCGTCGTTCACCAACAGTTTCCAACTCTTCTACAACACCTATATCCAGAGTCACCAGCGTTCTATCATGTCGTTCGTCAATTTCAGCACGACTCGCAACAACATCAGCAATATGGTGACTTACAACGAGAAGACTGGTGGACGCATCACCAAGCCCGAGAACATCAATGGCAACTGGAATGTCAATGGTGCCTTCATGTTCAATACCTCTATCGACAGCACAGGTTACTGGAACGTCAATACTTTCACCAACCTGAACTATGCCAACAACGTGAGTTATCTCTTCCAGGACAATGTCTCGAAGAAGAACAACACCCGCACTACGACAGTGATGGAACGTCTCTCTTTGTCGTACCGCAACTCCTGGCTGGAGGTGGAACCCAATGGCTCGCTCACCTATACCCATGCACGCAACAAGTTGCAGAGCGCCAGTGACCTCGACACTTGGATGTTCTCGTATGGTGTCAACGTCAATATCTATTTCCCTTGGGGCACGAGTCTCTCTACTGGCATCAGCGAGAACTCACGTAGAGGCTACAGCGACGAGTCTATGAACAACAACGAACTGTTGTGGAACGCACAAGTGAGCCATGGCTTCCTCAAGGGAAAGCCTCTGACCGTCAGTCTGCAATTCTATGATATCCTCCAGCAGCAGAGCAGTTTCAGCCGCACCATCAATTCCATGATGAGGAGTGATACGGAATACAACAGCATCAACAGTTATGCCATGCTGCATGTCATCTATCGCTTCAATGCCTTCGGTGGTTTCGGTGGAAGAAGAGGCCAGGGCTTCGGCGGCGGATTCCCAGGAGGAATGCCTGGCGGCGGTGGCTTCGGCGGTGGTCGTCCTGGTGGCGGCGGTGGCTTCGGTGGTGGTCGTCCTGGTGGCGGCGGTGGCTTCGGCGGTGGCCGTCCTGGTGGCGGCGGCTTCGGAGGCGGACGCCCGGGCGGTGGCTTCGGAGGCCCGATGATGATCGACTAAATACGATTCACCTTATATAGTTATCCCCTGCACTTCACAAGGAGGTGCAGGGGATTTTTCTATATCGTCAGGAATATCCGGTAAAACCGGAATGCCCGGCTACAGATCGTCCTCGTCGTCGAAACCAAAGATGGTTGGTTCTACGAAGGCGTCCATCTGGCGGCGCTCCTTCTTCGTGGGGCGCCCCGTGCCGCGGGCACGGTCTACGAATCCGCTGATGCGGCTCATCTCCAGAATCTCGTATTGCCGTGGGTCGGTCACGTTCTCATACACCTCGGGCAGGAGCTTGGCCCCCACACGCTGTTCGATGCACTTGAGCACACGGAAGGAATAGGTCACGGGAGGTTTCTTCACGTCTACCACCTCGCCCACCTTCACGGGGCGCGAGGGTTTCACGTTCATGCCGCCTATCGTCACACGTCCGTTCTTGCAGGCATCAGAGGCAATGGAGCGGGTCTTGAAGATACGCGCTGCCCATAGCCACTTGTCGATTCTTGCTTCGTTATCCATTGGGAATGTTGGGTTTGCGCTTGTTGTATTGGTTCATCGTGAAGTCAACACCGGCGAGCACGAAACTCTTGATGACCTCGACAGCAGTGTTGATGGCAGGGTCGAGAACCGACTTCTCCTCGTCGTCGAAACGGCCGAGGACGAAGTCTACCTGTGAACCGCGGGGATAGTCGTTGCCAATGCCCAGCCGCAGGCGGGGGTAGTCTTGCCCGATCAACTGCTGGATGTGCCCCAGGCCGTTGTGTGTGCCGGCACTGCCACGCGACTTCAGGCGGAGAGTCCCCACGGGGAGCGACAGGTCGTCGACAACCACCAGCATGCGGCTCTCGTCGATGTTCTCCTTGTTCAGCCAGTAGCGAACGGCATTGCCGCTGAGGTTCATGTAGGTCGTGGGCTTCAGGAGGAAGAGTTTGCGCCCACGCAGAGAAGTCTCCGCCACATAGCCGTAGCGGCGGTCGTCAAAAACAATATTGGACGCTTTCGCGAAAGCGTCCAATACCATATATCCTATGTTGTGACGGGTTTCGGCATATTCCGCGCCGGGATTGCCCAACCCCACAATCAGATACTTGTCCATCTTGGGAAAGGTTATTCAGCGGCAGCAGCCTCTTCCTCTTCAGCAGCGGCGTTCTTGGAGGCGGCACGTGTCATCTTCACTGAGCATACCACAACCTCCTTGCTTGTTGCCATCTCAAGGCCTTCATAACTCAACTGGCCCACCTTGATGCTCTTGCCGATGCGCAGGTCGGTAACGTCGACATCCAGGAATTCGGGGATGTTCTTGTAAGGAGCGGTAACATTGATCTTGCGGATGGAGAGGTTCATGCGGCCACCGTCACGAACACCCTGTGCCAAACCTACCAGGTGTACAGGAATACCGATGGTGATGGGCTTTGTCTCGTTTACTTCATAGAAGTCGACATGGAGCACGGCGTCAGTAGTGGGGTGGAACTGCAACTCCTTGATCACTGCGGTATGGGGCTCGCCCTCAAGGTCGATGTTCACCACATAGACATGGGGGGTGTAGATTACCTTGCGCAGGTCGCGGGCGGAGATGGCAAATGCCATGGCGGCAGGCTTGCCGTTGGCGTCCTTCGACTCTCCATAGATGTTACAGGGCACGAGGCCTTCTTTTCTCAACTGCTTCGTGGCTTTCTTGCCAGTGGTCTCCCTCTTCAGGGCTTTCACGTTGATTTCTTTCATTTCTTTTCTGATTTTAAATGTGTTACTCTAAATTAAGTGAATTGTTGTGCTTAATTCGCCATCACACAAAACCCATCGAAATGGGTGGTGCGCTAAAAAAGCGGTGCAAAGGTACTGCTTTTTTTCGGAATCCAACCAACTGAATGCAGAAAAAAACATAATAACCCGATATTTTGTGGTAATTTCTTGCAAGTAAAACGAAAAAGAATTATTTTTGCACTATAAATCTTAAAAACACACTCCACAATGATAAACCGGGAATTGATTAGAATCAAGATAGTCCAGTTAACCTATGCATACTATCAGAACGGAAGCAACAATCTCACCAATGCAGAGAATAATCTGATGTATAGCCTATCCAAGGCATATGCGCTCTACAACTACTTGCTGATGCTCATTGTTGCTATATCAAAAGAGATGAGGCATAGGGTGGAGGTGGGTGCCAACAGGGCAAAACGTGAAGGCAACGAGCCGCCTTCCACCAAGTTTGTGGACAACAGGTTTGCCTTGCAACTGGAGAACAACAATGCGCTGCTCGACTATGCCGACGAACAGAAACTCTCATGGAATGACGACGTGGAGTTTGTGAGGAAACTGTGCAACATCATCGAGCAAAGTCAGATTTACCAGGAGTACATGGCATCCGACGACGACGATTATGAGGCCGACAGAGAGGTGTGGCGAAAACTCTACAAGGCGGTCATACAAGACAATGAGGACCTCGATGCACTGCTCGAGGAGAAAAGCATATACTGGAACGACGACAAGGAGATTGTCGACACCTTCGTGCTCAAGACCATCAAGCGTTTCGACCCCTCGGCAGGAAAGAAGCAGGAACTGCTGCCCGAATACAACGACGACGAGGACAAGGAGTTTGCCCGCAAACTCTTCAGGGCCACCATTCTCAATGCCGACCAGTATCAGCGCTATATGAGCGACGCCTCGCGCAACTGGGATTTCTCACGTCTTGCCTATATGGATGTGGTTATCATGCAGATTGCCATCGCCGAGATGATGACCTTTATGAACATCCCTGTCAGCGTTACCATCAATGAGTATGTGGGGCTCGCCAAACTCTACTCTACAGTGAAGAGTGGCGGATACATCAACGGCATGCTCGACACCATTGCGCGGTTCCTCGTGGAGACAGGCGAACTCAACAAGCCTGTCGACGACCTCAGGCCAAGGAAATATTAATCAACAAAATAATAGCAAATGAACACTTACTTCTTATTACAGGCAGATGGCGCTGGCGGTGGGGGCATGAGCATGCTCATCATGATGGTGGCCATCTTTGCTATCATGTACTTCTTCATGATACGTCCGCAGCAGCAAAAACAAAAAGAGATACGCAACTTCCAGAACTCACTCAGCGAGGGCTCAAGAGTGGTCACCGGTGGGGGAATATATGGCACGGTGAAACGTATTGACACCACTACCAACAAGGTGGAAGTGGAAATCGCAAGGAATGTGGTTATCGAAGTCGACAAATCCTATGTCTTCGCTGATGCCTCCTCTATGGCTGCCAGCCAACCTTCCAAATAGCATCGCATGGCAAAGGAAGGAAAACAAATAAAGACCATTGTCAGGAACTCCTTATTACGACTCGCGAGTAAGGAGTTTCTTGTTTTTTTGTTTTTTCTTGTCATCAGCGGGCTCTTCTGGGTGGCGCTCACCATCAAGGAACCTATGGAGAGGGAAATCTCCATCCCCTTTGTCATCACCAACCTGCCCAAGAACATAGTCATCACCGATACCGGCACGGATACCCTCAAGGTGGCTGTGAGAGACGATGGATACAACGTGGCGAGGCTGCTGTATAGTGACATCGCACCCATTACAGCCGATTTCATAAAATATTCGAAAAGCGACGGGCGCATCATCGTCTCGAGTTCGGAGGTGTCGAAGAAAGTGAAGCAAAGGCTCGGTTCGTCGACACAGGTGTTGAGCATCAAGCCCGAGAGGATAGAGGCCTATTACAACAATGGCGACCATATCATGGTGCCAGTGGATATTTATGGGAAAATCTCCGCTGCCGACAAGTACTTCATCACAAAGACCACCATCAAGCCCGACTCCGTGAAAATATACTCCACTGCCGAGATATTGAAAGACATCACATCAGTGAAAACGGAGTATGTGAACCTCTACGACGTCAAGTCGAACGCTACGACCAAGGTGAAGTTGCAACACATCAGTGGAGTGAAAATGGAGCCGGAGGAAGTGACTGTGGAGGCTTCTGCCGACCTCATCACAGAGAAGACGCTCGATGTGCCCATTACCATAGTGGGAGCACCCGAGGGCAAGAAGGTGCTTACCTTCCCCAAGCATGTGAGTGTCACCTTTGTCACGCCGTCCAGCCTTGCCTCCAGTATCAAAGCCAGTGACTTCATCGTAGAGGTGAGGTATGACGAAATCCGAGACGACAGCCTGCAGAAGATGCTGCCTCTGCACTTGGTGCAGGTGCCTCCCTTCGTGAAGAACGCGAAGATGGGTATCAGGCAGGTGGATTACCTTATCGAAAAGGAATAGTCATGGACGACAGACCGAAAGTGGCACTGACAGGGGGCATAGGAAGCGGAAAATCTTATGTCGCCAAACGTCTGGAGGCTCATGGCGTGTATGTCTTCGACTGCGACAAGTCTGCCAAGCGGTTGATGAACTCATCACCGAAAATCAAGGAGGAACTCACGGCGCTGGTGGGTAGTGATGCCTATGTCGATGGGGTGCTCAACAAGGCTGCCATCGCGCGTTTCATCATGTCATCGGAAGAGAATGTACAACGTGTCAATGCCGTGGTGCATCCGGCAGTGGCAGAGGATTTCCATGCTTCCGGACTCGAATGGTTGGAGAGTGCCATCCTCTTTGAGAGTGGATTCGTGAGATACGTGGATGTGGCGGTGTGTGTCACCGCACCGCTCCCCACACGCATCGCAAGGGTGATGCACCGCGATGGCATCTCGCGTGAGCAGACCCTGGAATGGATGTCCAGACAATGGCCACAGGAGGAGGTGGCGCGCAGGGCCGACTTCATCATCGTCAACGACGGGTGCCAGGATGTGGATGAGCAGATCACACGGGTGCTCATGGCGTTGGAAAAATGGAAACGATGAATTTTTCGCGAAGATAGGATGCGCCTCGGCAACAAAAATAAAATGGGATTTTATTTTGTGTTCCTCTCGGCTTTCACTATCTTTGCTTCGCGAAGATAGGATGCGCCTCGGCAGCAAAAATAAAATGGGATTTTATTTTGTGTTCCTCTCGGCTTTCACTATCTTTGCATTCATTATTGAACAATCATAATTATTTTATTTATATGGTACAGACAATTCTTTCCATTGCTGGGAAACCAGGGCTCTATAAACTGGTTTCAAGAGGTAAGTCAAATCTCATCGTTGAAAGCCTTGACGAGACACATAAACGGCAGCCCGTCTTCTCGTCCGACAGGGTAACCAGCCTTGCCGACATCGCCATGTTCACCGAAGGCGACGACGTGCCTCTGATGGATGTGCTCGCCGCTATCCGCGATAAGGAAGAGGGAAAGGCTTGCTCATTGCAGTATAAGAAAGCCTCAAGCAACGAACTGAGAGAGTATTTTGCTCAGGTGCTTCCCGATTTCGACCGCGACAGGGTGCACGACAGCGATATCCGCAAACTCCTGCAATGGTATAATATCCTCATTGCCAATGGTATCTCCGACTTCGAGAAAGACCTGCAACCCACAGAGGGTGACAATATAGACGACAGAAAAGACCAGTAGAAAACCATCCCCGACATGAATATCACCCAGAGATTCCTCAACTATACCAAGTTCGACACCCAGTCGAGCGAGGAGGCACAGACTGTGCCCAGTACGGCCAAGCAATTGGTGTTTGCCGAATACCTGAAGAAAGAACTCGAGAACGAGGGACTCAGTGACGTGGAGATGGACGAGAAGGGATATATCTACGCCACCCTGAAGTCGAACATGGGCAAGAAAGTGCCCACCATAGGTTTCATCTCTCACTACGACACCAGTCCCGACTGCAGCGGTGCAGGCATTAAGGCACGTGTCGTGGAGAATTATCCCGGGGGCGACATCGTGCTCTCCGAAGGCATCGTGGCTTCACCGAAGAAGTTTCCCGAACTCAATGCCCATGTGGGAGAAGACCTCATCGTCACCGACGGTACCACACTGCTCGGAGCCGACGATAAGGCAGGCATCGCCGAAATCGTAGAGGCCATGTGCTACCTGCGCGACCACGACGATATCAAGCATGGCGACATCCGTATTGCCTTTAATCCTGATGAGGAGATAGGTATGGGAGCCCACCATTTCGACGTGGAGAAGTTTGGCTGTGAGTGGGCTTATACCATGGACGGCGGCGACCTCGGCGACCTCGAGTTCGAGAATTTCAATGCCGCTGCTGCCAAGGTGAAGTTGAAGGGCGTGAGCGTGCATCCCGGATATGCCAAAGGGAAGATGGTGAATGCCAACTTGCTCGCGGCAGAGTTTGCTGCCCTCCTTCCTGCCGACGAGAGACCGGAGACCACAGAGGGCTATCAGGGATTCTACCACTTGCTGGGCATCCAGTCGAACATCGAGAACGCCCAACTCTCCTATATCATCCGCGACCACGACCGCGACAAGTTTGAGCAGCGCAAACGCTTCATCACCCATTGCGCCGATGTCATCAACGAGAAATACGGTGAGGGCACATGCCAGATCGACGTGACCGACCAATACTACAACATGAAGGAGAAGATTGACCCCTGCATGCACGTCATCGACTTGGTGCTCAAGGCCATGAGCGACTGTGGCGTGCCAGCCAAGGTGGAGCCTATCCGTGGAGGAACCGACGGGGCACAACTTTCTTTCAAGGGATTGCCCTGTCCCAATATCTTTGCCGGTGGCGTGAATTTCCATGGACCCTATGAGTTTGTCTCCATACAGGTGATGGAGAAGGCTATGCAAGTGATAGTGAGAATCTGCCAACTCACTGCACAATACAACGACTGAGAATAATGAGGAGACGGATGGGCTGACGTCCGTCTCCTTTTCTATACACCCCATACACCCATGTCCGAAATCCCCGTTCTTGTCAAAGACCTTACCCTCATACTCATCGTTGCGGGCTTCGTTACGCTGATTTTCAAGCGACTCAAGCAACCGTTGGTGCTGGGATATATCGTGGCGGGATTCCTCGTGAGTCCACACATGCCCTACACCATGTCGGTGGTCAGCCAGAATGATGTGCAGACATGGGCGAATATTGGTGTGATGTTCACCCTCTTCTCTCTTGGACTCGATTTCTCGTTCAAGAAAATCCTCAAGATGGGGGCTGCTCCCTTCATCGCTACTATCACCATCCTCTTCTGTATGATGACGATAGGAATGCTTGTGGGGCATTGCTTCGGATGGAGCAAGATGAACTGCATCTTCCTCGGAGGCATGCTCGCCATGAGTTCCACCACCATCATCTATAAGGCGTTTGATGACCTCGGACTGGGGCATCAGCAGTTTGCCAGTTTGGTGATGAGTGTGCTCATCCTCGAGGATATCCTCGCCATCGTGATGATGGTGATGCTGGCGGCTATCGCAGGAGGGGGCACGGCAGGAGGCATGATGCTGCTCAAGAGTGTGGGGCGCATAGCGTTCTTCCTCATCCTGTGGTTTGTCGTGGGCATCTTCGTCATCCCATTGCTGCTGCGCAACACCAGGAAATATACCAACAACGAGACACTGCTCATCCTGGCGCTTGGCCTTTGCTGTTTCATGGCGGTTGTCTCTACGCTGGTGGGCTTCAGCAGCGCTTTCGGGGCATTTGTCATGGGTTCCATCCTGGCAGAGACGATAGAGGCCGACAAAATCATCAAGGTAGTGGAGCCGGTGAAGAACCTTTTTGGAGCTATCTTCTTTGTGTCGGTGGGCATGCTGGTAGACCCCAAGATTCTCGTGGAGTATGCCCTCCCCATACTGGCACTCGTGGCCGCTATCCTCATCGGACAGGCGCTCTTCGGAAGCCTGGGCTTCCTCGTGAGCGGACAGTCGCTCAAGTCGGCCATGCGCTGTGGGTTCTCCATGGCACAGATAGGTGAGTTCTCCTTCATCATCGCTACGCTCGGACTCTCTCTGGGGGTCATCGGCCATTTCCTCTATCCCGTGGTAGTGGCTGTCTCGGTCATCACCACTTTCCTCACGCCATATATGATGAAGGCAGCGGTGCCATGCTATGAGTATTGCGAGAAACACATGCCTAAGTCGTGGATAAGAAGACTCAATCACCTCACCCTGAGTCAACCCACCACCAAGGGCTCAGAGCACAAGTGGAGGAGGCTGCTCATGCAGATGGGCGCCATCACGGTTATCTATTCCATCCTCTCGGCTGCCATCACGGCAGTGATGCTCACATTCTTCCTGCCTTTCATGAGGCGGCTGGTGCCTGAGTTATGGGCAAATCTCATCTGTGGATTGGTCACGGTGTCGCTCATCGCCCCGTTCCTTCGGGCCATCGTGATGAAGAAGAACCATAGCGAGGATTTCAAGGCGCTGTGGACCGAGAGCAGGGTCAACCGTTTGCCTTTGCTCTTCACTGTCTTCGTGAGGCTTGCCATAGCAGTGGGCTTCGTGTTTTATATTTGCAATTCGCTTACCAATTTCTCCAAGGCGCTGATAATCAGTATCTGTCTGGTGCTCGTGGCGATGATGATTCTCTCACGCCGACTGAAACATCGGAGCATCCGACTGGAACGCATGTTTGTGCTCAACTTGCGGTCGCGCGACATCGAGGCAGAAGTGCATGGCCACCGCCGACCTCTCTATGAGGGGCGTCTGCTCGACCGCGACATCCATATAGCCGACTTCGAGGTGCCGCTCGATTCCAAATGGTCGGGGAAGACACTCAAGCAACTGGCTCTGGGGTCGCAGTATGGCGTGCTGGTAAGCAGCATCCTCAGGGCAAACCGCAGGCTTAACATTCCCGACGGCGACTCTGTGATATTCCCCGGCGACAGACTGCAGGTCATCGGAAACGACGACCAGTTGGCTGCTTTCAGCCGCGCCATGCTGTCGGAACGGTATGAAGATGACTATGAGTTGGAGAAACGTGAGATGAAACTCAGGCGAATGGTTATCAGCGGCAGCAGTCCGTTTGTGGGAAAGACCATGGCGGAGTGTGGCATCCGTCATGTCTACAACTGCATGGTAGTGGGATTGGAAGAAGGCATGGAGAATCTGTCGCAAGTGAGCCCATCCTATCGTTTTGAGAAAGGCGACATCATCTGGGTGGTAGGCGAGGTAGACGACCTCAAGCGACTGATAGGATAAATTTTTTTTGAGGTTTGAGGTTTAAGATTTAAGATTGTACCTTAAACCTTAAACCTCAAATCTCAAACCTCAAACCTTAATACCATTGCACGGCATTGCTCATGCCGCTCCTCTTGTCGTATTTCAAGGCATCGGTAAGTGTTGCCGCGTTGCAACGGAAGGTGAAGTTGTAACTGGTGTAGGGTGCGAGCACCACTGAGCACGACATGCTGAAGCAATGGAGGTCGCGCGAGAGCGACGCCGTGGTCATCGACAACTTGCGGTATTCGAAGTCGTAGCCCGAGGAGAACCTGATGTCCCATCCGTCGCTGAGGCGTATATTTCCGCTCACGTTAAGCGTCTGCGAGAAGGAATAAGGATAACGCATTCTCTTCGTGTTGAACTTCCCGGCTGTGTTCTCACGCATAGTGATGCCATAACTGAAGGTGAGCGACCATGGCATGGAGAACGACATATAGCCGTCGCCGTCGGTCTCTGCCTTTGTGCTTTTCTTTTTCGCGCCACGTTGGCCCTTCACCATGTCGTCGTCTACGTTCGACTCGATGTCGGTGTCGATGCCCTCGTCGTCATCATCGGTGTTTCTGCTGCTCTCTTCTTTCTCATCCTTTCCGCCAAACCATTTCTTGATTTTCTCGGGGGTAAGGGTGAATGAGAGGTGCTGTGAAGTGCCTTGGAACCGGCCAAAGCGGCCACGGCTATACTCGGTGTGGGTACCGATGTAGGGACGGCCATTGTCATCAAGTTCGTAGGCGTAGGTGGCAAACGAGGCGTTCATGTTGAACGTGTAACTTTTCCACCATTTCAGGCGGATGTCCAAGGAGAGGTCGCCCCATGGTCGTTGTCTGTCTGCCATGTTATACGACATAGATGCCCCTAAATTGTCGATGATGCTTATCTTCTTGAATCCCGTAGAGTCTTTCTCGGAGCGCACCTTCATCTCGATGTTGTTCTTCATGTCGAAGGTAACGCTTCCCGAACGTCCCTTGCCGGGAGGGGCATAGAGGCTGTTGGCGAAGGGAGTGTAACTCACCAGGCTGACGCTGCCATCGGCATCAGTCCTCAGATAACTGTCCCAATAGCCGTAATGGCTGGCACCGAAGTCGGGGTGATAACTGAAACTCACCGTAGGGGTGAAAACATGTCGGATAGCATTGATTTTGTCGCCGAAAATCTTGCGGTTAGGGGTCCAGAATCCATATACCGTAGTAGACAAGCCCAAACTTAGGTTCCAATCATAGATGTTGTAGAAACCATACGTAGTATCGGCCAACTCTACTTGTCTGGCCTCATCCCACGACCGTTTCACCCTACTGGTGGTCATGCGGTCGTTGAAGTTGATGGTCGGGTTGATGTTCAGGTAGTTGAAGACGGTGAACGAACCGTTGATGGGAATACGGTGCTCGAAACCATTCTTCCAGTCCTTGAAGATGTTGGCGTGGAGTATTTGGTCTTCCTTGGCGTTGATGGAATTGCTGAAGTGGCCGGAGTAACTCATGTTGATCTTCTCATACCACCGTTCCTTGCCTGCTGCCTTCTTGCGCTTGAACGGGAAGAAACGGCTCACCGAGATGGTGAGGTCGGGCAATGTCAGGTTGATCGTGGTGTCAATCATGTTTTGGGCGATGTTTGAGCCGAGGTGGATGCTCATGCCCAGACTCGAGAACTGAGTGTCGAAGTTCACCGATGAGGTTCGGGTGCTCTGGGTCATCGTCTGCGGGTTGTACATGCTCGAGAGGTTGTTGCGCTCAAAACTCGATGTGGCGAAGTTGACACTGGCGGAGAGACGTCTGAAGGGATTGGCCTTTGCGTCCTGGTTGTGCTGCCATTGCAGTTTGAAACTCTCCCTCCTCGTGAAGTCGGGCATGCCCTTGTCGCCGTTCTTCGTGTCTTGGTAGTTGAAGAGGAATGAGCCGCTGTGGCGATAGCGTTTTCTGTAGTTCGACGTCACGGTGAAGCCCCATGAGCCTTTGGTGTAGATTTCGCCAAGCAACTTCAGGTCCCAGCGGTCGTTGATGGCGAAGTAATATCCACCGTCGCGCAGGTAGAAGCCTCGCGAACTCTCGTCGCCATAAGTGGGCATGATGAATCCGCTGGAGTAACTCTTGGTGAAGGGAAAGAAACCATAGGGGATGGCAAGCGGAAGGGGGACGTCGGCCACCACGAGGTAAGCGGGACCGAACACCACGTCCTTGCCAGGCCTCACCTTGGCGCGCGACAGGGCGATGTAGAAATCGGGGTGCTCTTCGTCGCAGGTAGTGTATTTTCCTTTCTCAAGATAGAGATTGCCGTCGGCATCGCGCTTGGAGTGCAGGCTCCTGATGTATCCGTCTTGCTGCTCAGTATACACGTTGTCGATGAATCCTTTCTTGCTCTTGAAGTTGTAGAGGATGGAGTCGCTGACATATTCGTCGCTGCCCATCTTGAAGACAGGGGTTCCGCTGAGTCCTGTGGCCGATGTGCTGTCTGTCACGCCATAGGCATCCACCATGCTTTGCTCCAAGTTCACGTGCACTCTCTCGCTGGTCAGGTTCATGTCTTCGTAGTCTACCTTCGAACTGCCATAGAGATAAGCATCTCTTGTCTTGGCATCGTAAACCATTGAGTCTTCAGCGCTGAAGTTGACGGGTGAGTTGATGCCGTTTGACTTGGCGCGGTTGAGGGAGTCGAGCCTGAGAGAGTCGTCCACTGCCTGATTGTGGCGGAAGATGGCGAGGGTGAGCGAGTCCATGTGGAGGGTGTCGGGACCAGTCATGGTGATGGTGTCGATACCCACGCTGTCGCCGACAATGGCATCGGTGGCATGGCTGCTGCCAAGGTGAAAGGTGTCGTAGGGTATGGTATCGGTAAAGGTCATACGCCCCTTCCATGTCTGCCGGGCAGACATGGCACTACTGGCCATCATCAGTATCATGGCCGCTGAGAGCAGTATGGCAACTGGCTTTACCTTCATTTTAAGTGCAAAGGTAGTGCAAGGTGAGCGAAAAGCCAAAAGAATCAAGGATTATTTAACTTTTCTCAACCTAAGCCAACCTTTAGCGAAGCCAAACGAACGTGTTTTCTCTTCTCTACTGTTTTTCAAACAGTCTTACCCAGTTTCGGAAACGCTCCAGCCCTTCCGTGCCGAATTTCGACAGGCTGCGCTCTGCTTGCTCAATGGTTTTCTCTTGCTCGGGATGGGATTTGGAGAAGAACTTGTCGGCATAGCAAATCAACTGTTCTTCCAAGGTGACAGGCAAGAATTCCTGGTGGGGTAGGGGCAGATTTTGGCCGACGATGTCGTGGAGCGACAGACCGGCACCGGTGTGGCGCTCACACACACGGGCATGACGTTCGAATCCCTCGGCGCGCAACATCGCGGCTCCGAGGATGCCATGGCAGATATAAGGGTGGGTGCCATGGCAGTAGATGCCTGGGGCGTCGGTCTGGCAGATACCGATGTCGTGGAGCATCGCCGCCTCTTCCACAAACTGGCTGTCGAGGTGAAGGCGTGGGTGAAAAGCGACTATCTGTAGCGCTTTCCGCGCTACAGATAGACTATGTTGGAGGAGCAGGCGCTTCAGCGCGTTGTCCTCAGGATAATACTTGTCGATAAGAAGTCGGTAGTCCATGTCATTATTCTGCGCTGGGGCGCTCGATGTAGGCAATGACATCGCCTTTCATCACCTTGCTTCCACGCTTGGCGTTGATTTCCACCAATTTGCCGCCGATGGCAGCCGGCACTTCCACAATCTCGCCCCATGGTGCTTGGATGTAGCATAGCCTGTCGCCCTCGGCATATTCCTTGCCGATGTATGGCTCCACTGTGGGAGCGGCTTCGCCGTCGCCACCAAACTCCCAGTAGATTTCACCTTTCACCGGTGCCACAACAGCATCGGCCTTGGCATGCTTAAACTCAGCCAACTGCTCTGGAGTGAGTTTCGAACCGAGTTTGGCATCCTTGGCTTTCTGCAGGTCGGCAAGGAAGTTCTTCTTGGCTTGGCCGGTCTTGAAGATGCGGTACTGCTCTGGGTGCATGCCCAGTTCGTAGAGTTCTTCGTCGTCGGGTCCGTATTCCCAGCCGTTTTCGTCCATCTCCTTGCGGAAGTCATCGAGGGCATTGGGGATAAGGGTATGGGGGTCGGCGTCGGTGAACTCACGGCCCTGCTTGGCGGCAAGTTCCTTGATCTCTGGGGCTATCTCGCCGGGGATGCGGCCGCTCTTGCCGAGCACCATGCCCCACATGGCGTCGTCCATCATCACATAGCGGCCCTTGCCTTGCTCGAGGGTGAGCAGGTTGGTGAGGGCGATGTTCTTCACATATTGTGAGAAGGGGGTCACCAGTGGGGGATAACCCACCTTCGGCCATACGTAGGCCACCTCATCGAAGAGTTTCACGAGCAGGTCGTCGATGGTGAGTTCGGGCTCGCCTTTCTTTGCGCGTGTCTTGTTGATGATTTGGTGTATGCCACCGAGGTCGGCCATCATCGAGCCCATCATGCCACCGGGCAGACCACAACCCAGAAGGAGCGAACTCATGTGCTTGTTGCCGGGATTGATGAAGTAGCCCAGCCAGTCGTCGATGAACTCCTGGGTGAGCGTACGGGCCTTCATGTAGGCCTTCATGTTGATGTCGGGCACGTCGAACCCTTCGTTCTTCAGCATGCTCTGCACCGAGATGATGTCGGGGTGCACCTTGCCCCACGACAATGGTTCGATGGCGGTGTCGATGATGTCGGCACCATTGTTGCACACTTCGAGGATAGAGGCCATCGACAGACCCGGGCCAGAGTGGCCGTGATACTGGATGATGACATCGGGGTGCTTGTCCTTGATGGCTTTGGTCAGTTTGCCGAGCATGGCGGGCTGTCCGATGCCTGCCATGTCCTTCAGGCAGATTTCGGGTGCACCGGCGGCTATCAACTCATCGGCAATATTGCTGTAGTATTCCACGGTGTGTACGGGCGAGGTGGTGATACACAGGGTGGCCTGTGGTGTCATACCTGCCTCGAGTGCCCATTTTATGCTGGGGATGATGTTGCGGGTGTCGTTGAGACCGCAGAAGATACGTGGGATATCCACGCCTTGGGCGTGTTTCACCTTGTATTGGAGCCTGCGTACGTCATCGGGAACGGGGTACATGCGGAGGGCGTTCAGACCACGGTCAAGCATGTGGGTCTTGATGCCAACCTCGTTGAAAGGCTTGCAGAAAGCGCGTACGGCGTCGTTGGGATTCTCGCCGGCAAGCAAATTCACCTGCTCGAAGGCACCACCATTGGTTTCCACGCGCGCGAAGCATCCCATGTCGATGATAACGGGAGCGATGCGCTCTAACTGGTCTTTGCGGGGTTGAAACTTGCCCGACGATTGCCACATGTCCCTGTAGACGAGACTGAATTGGATTTTCTTTTTCATTGTTATCAGTTTAAGATTTTAATCTAATAAGGCTTGTCTGAATGTTTTTCTGTTTCAGATAGCAAAGATAGACAAAAAAAACATCAAATCAAATAAACACTCATGTTTTTTGCAAAAAAAAGTGGTTTGCCTGCGTTTTTGGGTGTTGCGATGATGGTTTTTGTTTTAGCAGTAGGCTTGTCTCGTTTTTTTTCCCTAATTTTGCGTCGTGGTTAGTCAACAGGGCTTTTCTTGGCCAGCGCCAATGAGGAAGCACTGTTCTTCAAATGACGAAATGAGTATGATGAGCAGACGAAGTTTATTGATGCTGATACCCTTGTTGGTGGCATTCCTGTCGTGTGGCAGGAAGGCGGAGACCAATTTCCAGGAGGTAAAGGTGCAGACAAGGGATTATGTGGCACAGGGTGATTCCATGTTGTATGGGTTGGCTTGCGAGGGATGCAACGACTCGGTCATCGTGTTGCTGCCCGACTCGGGCGGCGACCCCATCTCTTTCGGCATCCTCAATGCCCGTCGCAACCATAAGATTTTCGGACGTCCCTCGGTAGGCGATAAAATAGCGGTCATGGTCAACCCGGAGAGTCCCGGCGAATTGCTTACTGCCATCAATCTCGAGCAACTGATTGGCACATGGGTGTATATGCAAATGCCTGAAATGCACAAGGGTGGTGAGGGACACCGAAGGGATTCGCTCCTCAGACTCCTTACTCCTGAAGAACGCTCGCGGATTATGGCGAAAATCGACTCCTTTATGATTCCTTTGGAATATGGCTATACGATGAAGCGCGACTATACGGTGTCGGTGGTGGGAGGTCCTCCGCGGAAGACTTCGCTCGATGAGCAGACTCCTGTCATCTATCCCAGCATACAGCGCTACAAGGAGTGGCATGTCTTCAATGGCAGGATTATCTTCTCGTATGGCGGATTAAAGGTCAACAACATGAACGCCGGGAATACCGAACTGCGACATGATACGGTATCACTGGTTCTCCTGCGTCGCGACACGATGGCACTGCAGTTTGCCGACAGGGTGCAGGGCTTCAAGTTGAAGCCAGATACTCTGAAGGAATTCTGATTTTTCAGTAAGGGTATTTCGACAGCCGCTCCACAGCCAACTGCTCATATTTCGTACCCGGGCGGCCATAGTTGGCATAGGGGTGGATGCTGATGCCGCCACGGGGAGTGAACAGTCCGGTCACTTCAATGTATTTCGGGTCCATCAGTTTCACCAGGTCTTTCATGATGATATTCACGCAGTCTTCATGAAAGTCGCCATGATTGCGGAAACTGAAGAGGTAGAGTTTCAGGCTCTTGCTCTCCACCATGCGCTGCCCGGGAATATAACTGATGACGATTTCAGCGAAGTCGGGCTGGCCCGTGATGGGGCACAGCGAGGTGAACTCCGGACAGTTGAACCTTACCCAATAGTCGTTGTTGGGGTGTTTGTTGTCGAAGGTTTCCAACACTTCGGGGCTATAGTCGGTGGCATATTTCGTGGCATTTCCCAGCGACTTCAAATCTTCTCTTTTTCTTTCTTCCATATTGCTGTTTCGTATTCGAGACCTAAATCATCTTATATGTTGAGCACCTTGAGCACATCATAGTTGATGCCCTCGTCGTAAACATCTTCTCCCTCGTGACTCTTCACCTTGTTCACCACACGGATGGTGACGGGCAACACCACTATCTCATAGGCGGTCTTGAGCACTACCTGCCAGAACATCAGCATGGGTAGTTCGGCAGTGGGGATGACGCCATAGAAGGCGATAGGGAAAAATATCAGCGAGTCGGCACTCTCGCCAAACAGTGTGCTGAGGACGGCACGAAGGGAGAAATGCTTGCCCTTCGACGAAATCTTCATGCGGCTCATCACGTAGGCATTGATGAAACTGCCTACCAGGAAGGCGAGGAACGATGCGAAAGCAATGCGGGGGGCAAGACCGAAGATGGCATGAAACCCTTCTTGGTTGTTCCAATAAGGTGCACCGGGAATGAGGTCGCAAATACCACATGCCAGCACGAAGAAGAAGTTCATCATGAAACCGGTCCATATCAGCAGACGCGCCTTACGGTATCCCCATACCTCGCACACACAGTCGTTGATGATGTATGATATTGGGAAAATCAGCAGGCCGCCGGTCACATTGATGGGACCCAGCGCGATTTGCTTTGTTCCTAACAGGTTTGCCGTAATCAGGCATACCGTGAAGAGCATGCTGAAAAGCAAAAACAGCACGCTCACGCTTTTCTCATTTCTTCTCATTGTCTTGTTTTTTAAGAGGTTGCAAGCACTCTGTTCACAGCGAAAGGCTGGCATTTCCAGTCTGCTTTCGTTTTGGGGAGTGCAAAGGTAGCGCTAATATTTGAATTTTGGAAAAATCGAAGGATTTTTTTTCTTGTGACGGGAAGATGACACAAAAAAAAGACCTATCATTTGGCATTTTGTGTAAAAACGTCTACCTTTGACGAATATCTTTGAAAAGACTAACTTATAATCAAAAACCTACAATGATGAAGAAATTATTATTTGCTCTCTTGCTCTTGGCTTTCACCATGAATGCCGCTGCACAGTCCGACACACCTGAAGCGCCGCAACTGGAGTTTGCCTTGCAACTGAAGGTGACTCTTGGCGAGGCCTTTGCCATCGAGAACACACAACATGGCCGGCGCACCGTCATTCCCATCACGGGTGGTACCTTCGAGGGACCGGGAATCAAGGGCACCATTGTCAATGGTGGTGCCGACTATCAACTGGCCAATGCCAATGGGCGTTCAGAGATAGAGGCCATCTATTGCATCAAGACCGATGATGGTGTGTATATTCATGTGCGCAACCGGGGCATTATTACAGGAGGGAAGGATGCCGATGGCAAACCCTCATTCTATTTCAGGTGCGCACCGCAGTTCGAGGCACCTGCCGACAGCAAATACGGCTGGCTCAACAACTCACTCTTCCTCTGTGCCCCAGGGTTCTCACCAGGGTTCCAGGGCATCGTACTCAACGTATGGAGGGTGAAGTGACCGCATCTATATTCTCACAACATACACAGGGACACAGAAGATAACTCTGTGTCCCTGTGTGGATTATAGATGTGATAAAAGATAGGTTATCTCTTAGCGAGCGACCAACCTTGATTAGCGGCCATGCGTGCCTCGTATACGCCTTGCTCATTGAGAGAGAAGTCGCGGCTGGCACCGTTCACCTTCATCTTGATGCTCTTGCCATCCTCGTTAAACTGGAACAGTTCCTGGGTCACGCCATTCTGGCTGATATACCAACTGTTGCTCTTCTTGTGATAGGTGAGCAAGGTTACTTCACCTGTGGGAGAGGTAATCTGGTAGCCGTTTTTCAGTGTCGTCACGGCATAGAGCAGACCATCCTGGCCGGTGATGTTCTGAGTTTTCCCGATGTTGGAGGCTACGGGGTTGTCGCCAGTCCAGAATTCGATGGTGTTGAGAACCACAGAGTCGATGAACAGGGTGATACTACCCACGATGGGCATGAGGAAGAAGCCCACAATGGCGTTGATAAACTTGTTGTCGGTCATCTCTCTCTGCCATTCAGCATATTTGTTGAACAGGCTGAAGGAACCGATACACGAACTGAAAAGGCAGCTGCCAGCCAAGAGGGCAACCACTACTCGCAATTGAAACTTTTTCATTTTTCCTGTTTTTGGTTAATAAATGGTGATTTGATACATTTCTTCATTACGTCGTAACGATGAATTGTTTGAATTTTCTAATGACAGTTGCATCGTTATTCAGCGACAAAGATAATGATTTTTTTCTTTTATCCGGCCTTGTTTTAGTGTCAAATTGTTGTATTGTCACTGAAAATCGAGAAAAACTATTGCTCTATTCATGACATTTCGGATAATTTGTCTATTTTTGCTCTTGAAAGCAAAGGCATTCCATGTTATGGCACGTTCTTTGCCGTTTTGAAATAAAAAGCGATAATACAATGAGAAAGATAATCATAACCATGCTCATGGTGCTCGCCGCAGCAGTAACCCAGGCACAGGTGAAGATGCAGGTCAGTGGCGTCTGTAGGGCAAGTATCGATACGATACGGATCTTCAACTATGCCACACAGAAGGTCATCGACAAGGTGAAGACCAGCAACGGAAAATTCACCTTTCAACTTGAGGGAGCCTCTCAGCAGGTCTTCGCCGTGGGCGTATCCTCCAACATGATGCCGTTTTTCTGCGACGGCACCGACATCAGCGTTGATCTGACGAAACACCTGCTCACGGGGTCATCTATCAACGAGATGCTCTGCCAGTGTGAAGCCCTACTCGACAGTATCGATGACGATGTGCGCGGCCAACTCATGTCGCTTGCCATGGAGGGTGGCGACCAGGCCACGATAGAGGAAAAGGCAGATAAACTGTTGGATAAGAGACGTACAGGTAAGTTGGCAGTGCTCGAGCAATACCGTGCCACGTTGGTGCCGGTGGTCTATTTGCCTAAGATGTGCAGGGACATGAGTGCAGAGCAGATTGCCCATTGGCTCAACCCCGAAACACCTTATTATAATCATCCCAACATGCAGCCCATGAAACGCTATGCCGCCAACCTAGAGAAGAAGAGTGTGGGAAGGATGTTCGTCGACCTCACCATGGAAGACCTCGACGGCCGTTCACACAGTCTGAGCGAGTGGTGCGGCAAAGGGAATTATGTGCTGGTAGACTTTTGGGCGAGTTGGTGCGGTCCATGTCGCCGCGAGATGCCCAATGTGGTGGCTGGTTACGTGAAATACCATCCTAAAGGCTTTGAAGTCATTGGCGTGTCGTTCGACGACAAGAAGAATGCTTGGTCTGCCGCCATCAAGCAATTGGGGATGGACTGGATACAGATTTCCGACTTGAAGGGGTGGCAGAGTGCCGCCGCAGAGGCTTATGGCGTGGATGCTATCCCGTCGAACGTGCTCCTCGACCCGGAGGGGCGCATCGTGGCCAGCGACCTGCGCGGAGCCGCTTTAGAACAAAAACTCCAGGAAATCTATGGATTCTGATAGATTTGAGATTTAAGATTTGAGATTTGAGATTTGAGATTTCAGCCGAATGTCGGCGGCATCTTCATGTATAATATCAACACAGAGACACAGAGTTTTTATTTTTCTCTGTGTCTCTGTATCTCTGTGTTGATATTGATATGCCCTTTTATCTTCCTTATCAAATCACATTGCTGATGAGCCATGCCATATAGCCCGTAAAGATCAAGGTAAGCAGAGCGCCCTCCCAGCGTTCCACGGTGAATTTCGTGTAAGAGAAGAACCAGAGCAAGGCAATACCGATGGTCATCACTGCCAGGTCGATGGGAGTAATGCCCTCTATCTGCATCGGACAAATCAGTCCGGTGACGCCCACAATCATCAGAGTGTTGAACACATTGCTGCCGATGACGTTGCCGATGGCGATGGCACTCTGTCCCTTACGAGCTGCCACGACACTCGTTGCCAACTCAGGTAGAGAGGTGCCTCCCGCCACAATGGTGAGACCGATGACACCTTCCGACACATGGAGTTCCTGAGCCACCTTCGTAGCGGCATCCACAAAGAGGTTACTGCCGAAAATCAGGCATGCCATTCCTAAAAGTACCAAACCCACCGCTACGATAGGCTTGTAGTCTTTTTTCTCTCCCTCTTCTTGCTCTACCTCGCCTTTCTTGGCAGCCCTCAGTGTATAAATCATGAAGGCGATGATGCCAATGGTGAGAATCAGCGCGTCGATACGCGAGATGTCGTGGTCGAGGCACATGGCCGACAATATGATGGCGGAAAACACTGCCCAGGGAATGTCTTTCTTCACCGTGGAGCGCGAGATAATCATCGGGGCCACAAGGGCTGCCACACCCACGATGAGCAGCACGTTGAATATGTTGCTGCCCACCACGTTGCCCACAGCCAGGTCGGGGGTGCCTTTAAGCGCTGATACCAGACTGACGCAGAACTCGGGCATCGAGGTGCCCATGGCCACGATGGTGAGTCCGATGACTATTTGTGGGATATTCAGGCGTTGGGCGATGCTCACGGCACCGTCGGTCATGCGGTCGGCGCCCCATAGCACGAGGAATACGCCCGCGATAATAAAAAGGATGTTAAGTATCATGTTTATTTGTTGTTGTCAGGATTGAATAGGGGAGAGAGTAATTGGCAGATGGCTTCAAGTCCTTGTCGGTCGTTGTCATCAAAGGCGGCAAGGTCGGTGGAGTCGATGTCGAGCACACCCACGATGGTGCCGTTGCTGTCGTGCAGGGGAACTACGATCTCCGACCGTGAGAGCGACGAACAGGCGATATGTCCGGGAAACTCCTCCACATCGTCTACGATGATGGTCTTTCCTTGTGCCCATGTTGTGCCGCACACACCGCGACCGTAGCCTATTCTGAAGCAGGCCACCGTGCCTTGGAAGGGACCGAGTGTCAGTTCCTTGCCCTCTACCAGATAGAACCCCACCCAGAAAAAACGCTCGCCGAATGCCGTACGTAGTGCGGCAGTCACGTTGGCTAACACGCCCACGGTGTTGTGCTCGTCGGCTATCAGACTGGCAATTTGCGGTATCAGTGCCGCATACTGTTCTTCCCGTGATGAAGGGTTGTTGTATAGATGTTGTTGGCTCTCGTTGTCCATAACAGAATTGCTGTAGATGATGAAACTGAGAATATGGCTGCAAAGGTACGATTAAGCGAGTGGAAAGCAAAAAAAATCGAAGATTTTTTTGCTTTCCCGAGCGTGAGTACCTTCGCCGCGAAGCGGCAAAGTTCGATTAAGCGAGAGGAAAGCAAAAAAAATCGAAGAATTTTTTGCTTTCCCGAGCGTGAGTACCTTCGACCGCAGGTCAAAGTTCGATTAAGCGAGCGAAAAACCAGATAATTTGGGGTTGCTCCCAACGCGCTGACTCCTTCTTCGATGAAAAATAATCATCAAATGATGACGAAATGGAAAAATATGTCATTTTTCGGCAATATTTTCCCGTCATTTTGTCACGAATTAGGGCGGAATTGAGTAATTTTGCAACCGAATTTTTTTTATCCAAGAATCATGAGCAAACAGAAAAGATTTATCCTTCAAGAGAACGAGATTCCGACCCAGTGGTACAACATCCAGGCCGAGATGCCCAACAAACCACTGCCGCCCCTCAATCCTGCCACTAAGGAGCCGTTGACGGCCGAGGATCTTGCCCACATCTTCAGTTATGAATGTTCGAAACAAGAACTCGATAGCGAGCACGCGTGGATAGACATCCCCGAGCCTGTGCTCGATATGTATAAATATTACCGTTCCACACCACTCGTACGTGCCTATGCCCTCGAAGAGGCTCTCGGCACGCCCGCACACATCTATTTCAAGAACGAGAGCGTCAATCCCCTCGGCTCCCACAAAATCAACTCCGCGCTGCCGCAGTGCTATTACTGCAAGCAGGAGGGCACTACCAACGTCACCACAGAGACGGGTGCCGGTCAGTGGGGCGCCGCACTGAGTTATGCCGCCAGGGTCTTCGGTCTGGAGACCGCTGTCTATCAGGTGAAACTCACCATGCAGCAGAAACCTTATCGCTCGCTCATCATGCGCACCTTTGGCGCTACGGTAGAGGGCTCTCCGTCGATGTCGACGCGTGCCGGAAAAGACATCATCACCCGCGACCCCATGCATTCGGGTTCGCTCGGCACCGCCATCTCCGAGGCTGTGGAACTCGCCACCACCACACCCAACTGTAAATACACGCTGGGTTCGGTGCTCAACCATGTGTCGCTCCATCAGAGCATCATCGGTCTGGAGGCAGAGAAGCAGATGGAAATGGCTGGCGAATATCCCGACACCGTCATCGCCTGCTTCGGTGGAGGTTCCAACTTCGGCGGTCTCGCCTTCCCCTTCATGCGCCACGTGTTCTCCGGCAAGAAAAATACGGAGTTCATTGCCGCTGAACCTGCAAGTTGTCCGAAACTCACCCGTGGTGTCTTCGACTATGACTTCGGCGATGAGGCTGGCTACACACCACTCCTCCCGATGTTCACCCTCGGACACGACTTCAAGCCTGCCAACATCCATGCAGGAGGCCTGCGCTACCATGGCGCCGGCATGATCGTGAGTCAGTTGCTGAAAGACGGTTTCATGCGTGGTGTCGATATCCCACAACTCGAGACCTTTGAGTCGGGTATTCTCTTCAGCCGCACCGAGGGCATCATTCCCGCCCCGGAGAGTTGCCACGCCATCGCCGCTACCATCCGCGAGGCCCTCAAGTGCAAGGAGACGGGCGAGAGCAAGGTGATACTCTTCAACCTCAGTGGTCATGGTCTCATCGACATGCCTTCTTACGACCAGTACATCAACGGTGACCTGCGCAACTACACGCTCACCGACGAAGACCTGGCCAAGAGCATGGCAAATCTGCCACATCTCATCTAATCGTATGGAAAGGGATGAGGGATAATTGGTCATACCACATATATCCCTTTAACTCCCCTTCCATTCCCTTCAAATAATGGACCGAAGGACTTTTATTAAGAAATCTACCGTGGCGGCAGTGGGAGGACTACTGCTCTCCACTCCTTTCTCCCGACTCCTCGCCCGTGAAAACGGCGAGGAGCCGGATTCTTCTTTACCCTTAGACAAACATCCTATGAAAGTATTACTCATCAACGGCAGTGCCCGCCGCAAGGGCAACACGTTCACTGCCCTCAGCGAGGCAGCAAAACAATTGGAGAAAAATGGCATCGAGGCAGAGATCGTACAGATAGGCGCCAAGCCCGTACGCGGGTGTGTGGCATGCGGCCAGTGTCATGCGAGAGGCCTTGGACGTTGTGCGTTCGACGACGACATCTGCAACACCGTCGTGGAGAAGATGGGTAGTGCCGACGCGCTCATCGTCGGCTCACCGGTGTATTACGGCCAACCCAACGGTTCGGTACTCTCCCTCATCCAGCGCTTGTTTTATGCTGCTGGTGACAAGGTGCGCAACAAACCGGCTGCCGCCGTATGCGTATGCCGTCGCGGAGGTGCCACTACAGCCTTCCAGACGCTCAACATGCCTTTTCAGATGATGAACATGCCTGTCATCTCATCCCAATACTGGAACATCGTCTACGGTATGTCGGAAGGACAGGCCGCCCTCGACAAGGAGGGGATGCAGACCATGCGCACCATGGCCGACAACATGGCATGGATGCTGAAGAAAATCCACGCCGACGGTTCTCCCGCCTATCCTGAGCGAGAGCCAGGGCAGATGACGAACTTCATCAGATGATTACAATCCATTCGTCCCACCTTCGGTTTTCCAAAGGTGGGACGAATCTTGTTGAGCGAATGCGAGAGTTGAACAGATTAGAAATGCACATTAAACACCCTGACGAAAGGATTGCCAAGGGTGAAGGGTTGCCAATCCGTCCTGCCGCTACCGTTGGGATTGCCTGACTTGGCGAAATTCGTCCAGCAGTCCATCACCTCGTCGGCCAGTGTGTAGTCGGCTTGCGTCATAGGTCGCCAACTGCGGTCGAGGGTATGAAACATATACCACAGTTCGGCAGAATGGAAGGCTCCGTCGTGGGTGCCAGGTAGTTTGCGGGCGAAGAGATACTGGAAGGCAGGACGATGGTCGAGCGAGTCGCGCAGGAAGCAGAACTCATCAATCTGCTTTCCCATCGGACTGATGTCATCCAGCGTGCAGCCTATCATATACGAAGCATCAGCCAGATTGCCTTTCCTTGCTGCTTCGTCGAAACTCTCTTTCAGCAGCACACCGTCGATATGGGGACGAAACTGTCCCATCCCGTCTTCCTTGAAAATCCTGAGCAACTCTTCGGCTGGTGCAGAGCGCATCTCCTTCAAGGTGTGGTAGCCATGTTTGTCCATATACTCTTTCCCGGTCTTCTCAGCCTGTTGCTGGTTGGTACCACCACCGGCCGACGTGCTGATGCCGCCACCGCTCTGTATGACCACATTCCTCACCATGCCCTTCGAAAGGGGCGACGACACCAGGTTCTTCACGCTGGCGGCTCCTGCACTCTGTCCGAGAACGGTGATGTTGTCGGGGTCGCCGCCAAACTGCGCGATGTTCTCGCGCACCCATTTCAGGGCTGCCACCTGGTCGTAGGTGCCGTAGTTGCCCGACGTGCCGTCGGAAGACTCTGCCGAAAACTCAGGGTGGGCAAGAAAACCGAAGATACCCAGGCGGTAGTTGATGGTAACGAGAATCACGCCCCGCGTAGCCCATGCGTCACCGTCCATGGTCACCTCATGGCCATAGCCATTGAAATAGGCCCCGCCATGTACCCAGAAAGCCACAGGCAGTTTGCTCTCCGGTCTGCCGATGGCTTTCGATGGCGACCATACGTTCAGATATAGGCAGTCTTCGCTCTGCTCAGGCTGTTCCTTCCAATAGAACTCATTGCCATAGAATGTGCCCACGGCGTTGCCTGGCTGCCAGCATATTTTGCTGAATGTGTCGGCCTTTCTTGTTCCCTTCCATTTCACCACGGGTTGCGGCCGTTTCCACCGCAGTTCTCCCACGGGTGGTGCTGCGTAGGGTATACCTTTGAAGACGGTGACTCCTTCTGCTGCAGAGGGTATTCCTTGGATGTTTCCTCCCTCTACCTTGACGACGGGTGTCTGTCCCCAAGCAAGAACCGCCGTCATGCTCAATGCCAATAATACAAATCGTTTTCCAAACATTTTTTCTGTGCCTTATTGATAATACTTTATGACTCTCTTTGCATACAAAGATAGTGCAAGGCGAGCGTAATACCAAGCAAAAGCCAAAGTTTTTGCTTGAATTGCCGAGCCGCCGCCTATCTTCGACGAAGCCAGAGATAGTGCAAGGCGAGCGTAATACCAAGCAAAAGCCAAAGTTTTTGCTTGAATTGCCGAGCCGCCGCCTATCTTCGACGAAGCCAGAGATAGTGCAAGGCGAGTGAAAAACCAAATGTTTTTGAGTTTTTCCGAACCGCATCTTTACACATTTTTTATTCGATTGTTTTGTAATGTAAGGGTAAATCAGTAATTTTGCAGCCAAACACTTTACAGTAGACGATTATTGCCTCTGGTTTGTTGAAGATGGGTTGTCCAACATCTGGAAAGTGTGGCGTAATTTTTTTGAATACAATAAGTTATTTACTAAAAATATGTACAGAACTAATACTTGTGGGGAGTTACGTCTCTCCGATGCCGGGAAGCAGGTGACGCTTGCCGGATGGGTACAGCGCAGCCGCAAGATGGGCGGCATGACTTTCGTCGACTTGCGCGACCGCTATGGAATCACCCAATTGGTGTTCAACGAGGAAAAAGACAAGGACCTCTGCGAGAAAGCCAATAAACTCGGACGTGAATATTGTATTCAGGTAGAGGGAACGGTATGCGAACGGCAGAGCAAGAACCCCAACATGCCCACCGGTGATATCGAAATCATCGCGTCGGTGCTGCGCATCCTCAGCGAGAGTGCCACTCCTCCGTTCACCATCGAAGACAATACCGACGGCGGCGATGATATCCGCATGAAATACCGCTACCTCGACCTGCGACGCAATGCTGTGCGCCGTAACCTCGAGCTGCGGCACAAGATGACCATACATATCCGCAATTTCCTTGACTCCAAAGACTTCATCGAGGTGGAGACCCCCATCCTCATCGGGTCAACCCCCGAAGGCGCACGCGACTTCGTGGTGCCTTCGCGCATGAACCCCGGACAGTTCTACGCCCTGCCACAGAGTCCGCAGACGCTGAAGCAGTTGCTCATGGTGAGCGGCTTTGACCGTTACTTCCAGATTGCGAAGTGTTTCCGCGACGAAGACCTCCGCGCCGACCGCCAGCCCGAGTTCACGCAAATCGACTGCGAGATGAGTTTCGTTGACCAAGAGGATGTCATTGGCATCTTCGAGGATATGTGCCGCTATCTCTTCAAGCAAATCCTCAACGTCGACCTGCCGGAGAAGTTGCAGCAGATGACATGGCACGAGGCCATGCGGCGTTTCGGCAGCGACAAGCCCGACCTGCGCTTCGGCATGGAGTTCGTGGAACTGATGGACGTGTTGAAGACCGGCACCTTCGCCGTCTTCGACCAGGCTGCCTATATCGGCGGTATCTGCGTGCCGGGATGTGCCGACTACACCCGCAAGCAACTCGACCAACTCACCGACTTCGTGAAACGCCCGCAGGTGGGTGCCAAGGGACTCGTCTATGTGAAGTACAACGCCGACGGCACGGTTAAGAGCAGCGTCGACAAGTTCTATTCACAGGAGACGCTCCTCGCCCTGAAGGAGAAGATGGGGGCCAACGACGGCGACCTCGTGCTCATCCTCAGCGGCGACAATGCCAACAAGACCCGTACCCAACTCTGCACGCTGCGACTGGAGATGGGCGAGCGGCTCGGTCTGCGCGACAAGAAGAAGTTTGAGTGCCTCTGGATTATCGACTTCCCGCTCTTCGAGTGGAGCGACGAAGAGCAGCGCCTCATGTCCACTCACCATCCCTTCACCATGCCCAACCCCGACGACATCCCATATCTCGACGACCAACCCGAGCGCGTGAGGGCAAAGGCCTACGACTTCGTGTGCAACGGCATCGAGGTGGGTGGCGGAAGTCTCCGTATCCACGACAGCAAACTCCAGGCCAAGATGTTCGACATCCTCGGCTTCACCCCCGAGAGGGCAATGGCACAGTTTGGCTTCCTCATCAACGCGTTCAAGTATGGCGCACCGCCCCATGCCGGACTTGCCTTCGGTCTCGACCGCTTCGTCTCCATCTTCGCCGGTCTCGACAGCATCCGCGACTGCATCGCCTTCCCGAAGAACAACTCCGGGCGCGACGTGATGCTCGACGCTCCTTCGGAAATCGACCAGAAACAACTCGACGAATTGCAAATCAAAGTCGATTTGAAACCCGAGGAAAAAGACTGATTTTTCCAACACTGAGATATAGAGGTACAGGGGCATTCATGCTCTCTGTACCTCTTTTTGTATGGAATGATTCATGGATAAGGGCAATGTCTCTTGAGCACCCTTTTACTCCTCTTTTACACCACTTTAGCATAAGAAAGGGGAATGATGGTTGATTTATATCAAGAAAATCAGCGGTTTGTCGTTCCAAGGAGGCAAAAAGGTTGCTTTTCTATACAAAAATAGCTACCTTTGCAGCGAATTAAAAGGTTGATACATAGTTAGTTCAACACAACTATTTTCGTTTATAAATATTATGGCAGAAAAAAAAGCAACAACAAAGGCCGCTGCTAAGACCACTAAGGCAGCCGCTGAGAAGAAGGCAGCCCCCAAGAAGGCCGCTGCAAAGAAGACAGAGGTCGTTATCAATGTAGAAACCGTAGGCTTCAAAGCCGGTGACGTGTATCAGGCACTTTTCGCAGCCGAGAAGGCTCTGAGCGTGAAAGAAATTGCAAAGCAGGCCAAAATTTCTGAGGCAGAGACTCTGCTCGGTATTGGCTGGCTCTTCAAAGAGGGCAAAATCAAGGAGGAGAACAACCTCATCACTCTCGCTTAATCTTTTATCGATTATAAAAAATGCCGGTGTCGCAAGATACCGGCATTTTTTTTACCCCATACCATCTTCACACACTCCAAACGACGTCACGAAACCAAGTGCTGTATCTGCCCGGCAAATCCATTTGTTGCATTTAATCTATTTTTTATATCATTATAGACTTTTAAAAATCTTTTTGACTCACATTATCGGTTTTTTGTATTATCTTTGCGGTTGGATTATGCGGAAGGGTTTTTTTAGCATTGGAGACCTCGTATTTCCGTTTTTTGTTAAATCACTTTACTATGTCAAGAAGATATCTATTAGGTTTCGATGTGGGCAGTAGTTCTGTCAAGGCATCGTTAGTGGATGCAGACTCCGGCGAGTGCGCTGCATCGGCGTTTTATCCTGAGAGTGAAGCACCCATCAAGGCCGAAAAGGCAGGATGGGCAGAACAAGACCCAGAGTCGTGGTGGACATACGCCAAGATGAGTCTGAAGAAAATAATGGCCGATAGCGGTGCCAAGGGCGAAGACATCATCGCCATAGGTATCTCCTATCAGATGCACGGTCTCGTATGCGTAGACAAGGACCTCAACGTGCTGCGCCCCTCCATCATCTGGTGTGACTCCAGGGCAGTGCCCTATGGCGAGAAGGCTTTCAACGAACTGGGTGCGGAGCAGTGCCTCGGACACCTGCTCAATTCTCCCGGCAACTTCACTGCCGCCAAACTGGCATGGGTGAAGGCTAATGAACTGGAACTCTTCGAGAAAGTGTATAAGTTCATGCTCCCCGGCGACTATCTCGCCATGCGTCTGAGCGGAACGGTGAACACCACCATCAGCGGACTCAGCGAGGGAATGTTCTGGGACTTCCGCGAGAAGAAAGTGGCCGACTTTCTCATGCGCTACTTCGGCTTCAACCAGTCGCTGGTGCCCGACATCGTGCCCACCTTCAGCGTGCAGAGCGAGGTGAGTGCCGCTGCGGCAGCCGAACTGGGTCTGAAGGAAGGTACTCCCATCTCTTACCGTGCCGGCGACCAGCCCAACAACGCCCTTTCGCTCAATGTCTTCAACCCCGGTGAGATTGCTTCCACGGCAGGCACTTCGGGCGTGGTATATGGCGTGCTCGGCGAAATCAACTACGACATGAAGAGCCGCGTCAACACCTTCGCCCACGTGAACTACACAAAAGACCTCGACCGCCTCGGCGTGCTGCTGTGTATCAACGGCACGGGCATCCTCAATGCATGGGTGCGCCGCACCATCGCCCCAGAGGGCATTTCCTACGCCGAGATGAACGACTATATGGCTTCGGTGCCCATTGGCAGCGACGGTGTCACCATCATCCCCTTCGGCAACGGCGCAGAGCGCGTGCTCGAGAACAAGGAGGTGGGATGCTCCATCAATGGCGTCAACTTCAACAAGCACGGCAAGGCTCACCTGATGAGGGCTGCCCAGGAAGGCATCGTCTTCAGTTTCTGCTATGGCATGGAAATCATGCAGCAGATGGGCATGGATATCAAGAAGATACATGCCGGAAAGGCCAACATGTTCCTCAGTCCGCTCTTCCGCGACACCCTCGCCGGAGTGAGTGGCGCTACCATCGAACTGTTGGAGACCGACGGTAGCGTGGGTGCTGCCAAGGGAGCCGGTATGGGATGCGGACTCTATAAGGACAACAACGAGGCCTTCGCGTCGCTCCGCCGCCTTGCCGTCATCGAGCCCGACGAGAGCCACCGCACCGAATACCTCAACGCCTACGCCAAGTGGAAGGAAACACTGGCGATGGTCAATGGGGAGTAACTTCCTTTAAACTCCTCATAGTTGAGCGAAAGCAAAACAAAAGATTTTTTATTTTTCCAACTAATTTATAATTCAATTATGGCAAAAGAGTATTTTCCGTTTACTGGTAAAATTCCTTTCGAAGGAAAAGAGAGCAAGAACGTGATGGCATTCCATTACTATGACCCCGAGAAGGTGGTGATGGGAAAGAAGATGAAAGACTGGCTGAAGTTCGCCATGGCATGGTGGCACACCCTGGGTGGTGCTTCCGCTGACCAGTTTGGTGGACAGACCCGCAGTTATGAGTGGGACAAGGCCGAGGATGCCGTGCAGCGTGCCAAGGACAAGATGGACGCCGGTTTCGAGATCATGGACAAACTGGGCATCGAGTATTTCTGCTTCCACGATGTAGACCTCGTAGAAGAGGGCGCCACCATCGCAGAGTATGAGGCTCGCATGAAGGCTATCACCGACTATGCCGAGGAGAAGATGAAGCAGTTCCCCAACATCAAGTTGCTCTGGGGTACCGCCAACGTGTTCGGCAACAAGCGCTATGCCAACGGTGCTTCCACCAACCCCGATTTCGACGTGGTGGCACGCGCCATCGTGCAGATTAAGAACGCCATCGACGCTACCATCAAACTCGGCGGCACCAACTACGTGTTCTGGGGCGGACGCGAGGGCTACATGAGCCTCCTCAACACCGACCAGAAACGTGAGAAGGAGCACATGGCTACCATGCTCACCATGGCCCGCGACTATGCTCGCGCCAAGGGTTTCAAGGGCACCTTCCTCATCGAGCCGAAACCCATGGAGCCTTCGAAGCACCAGTATGACGTAGACACCGAGACTGTCATCGGCTTCCTCAAGGCACACAACCTTGACAAGGACTTCAAGGTGAACATTGAGGTGAACCACGCTACTCTCGCCGGTCACACCTTCGAGCACGAGTTGGCTTGCGCTGTCGATGCCGGCATGCTGGGTTCCATCGATGCCAACCGCGGCGACGCGCAGAACGGCTGGGACACCGACCAGTTCCCCATCGACAACTACGAACTCACACAGGCTATGCTCGAGATTATCCGCAACGGTGGTCTGGGCAACGGTGGTACCAACTTCGATGCCAAGATTCGTCGTAACAGCACCGACCTCGAGGACCTCTTCATCGCTCACATCAGCGGTATGGATGCCATGGCACGCGCACTTGAAAACGCTGCCGCTATCCTTGAGGAGAGCGAACTGCCTGCCATGAAGAAGGAGCGCTATGCCAGTTTCGACAGTGGCATCGGCAAGGACTTCGAGGATGGCAAACTCACCCTCGAGCAGGTTTACGAGTATGGCAAGAAGGTGGAAGAGCCGAAGCAGACTTCCGGCAAGCAGGAGAAATACGAGACCATCGTGGCTCTCTATGCAAAATAATTTGCCAGGCAATAAAGAAAAAAGGAGACCTTTTCCGGGTCTCCTTTTTTTCTTGAAGGGAAGGAATGTCAAACCTCAAACATCGTGCAAGCCAAGCGCAGCCGATAATCGGGCGAAGGCCAAACCTCCATTACTCACTGGTTACGAGCACATAGTTGTTGTAGACTCTTCCCCTGTTTTTGATTTTAATATAAAACTTGCCAGTCCATCTGGGGGTGAAGGTGCATATGCAGTCATCTGTTTCATCTGTGTCGGAATCAATCAAGTTGCCGTTCTCGTCATAGATGTAGAGGTCGAGGTCGGTATCGCCGTCACCCGAAACAATCACGTAGGCCTCTTTACCACCCGTGAAGGTGAAGGTCCAGGTATCGGTATAACCGGCGAGCACGCGGTCTGTTCTGCGACGTATAGGTCCAACAATTCCACGCGACGTTTTCTGTGTGTCTTTGATGAGTGCGAGGAGGGTTTTGTCGCCGTCGGCGAAGGTGGTGGCGTCGGCGAGGAGTTTGGTTTCGTCGAACTGAATGGCATCGCCCTTGACGAGTGTAGATGTCACGGCTGTTCCGCTCTGTGCCTTCTGCTCACCAGTGGTGGCGTCGGTAACGCCCAGGTCTTTATAGATTTGCACGGCCTGGATGAGGGGGAGGGCGCTTTTCTGTGCGTACCCATATCTTACCAGTTCCGAAGCCATGATGAAGAGCCGTGCCTGTTGCGGAACGGTGTTGTCTGAAGTCTCAGCGGCAGGTTGCTGCTGAGCGAATGCTGTGGTGCTCATGAGCATCATAGCACCTAGAATGAATTGTTTTACTGTCATGATGGTATCGTTTTGTTGTTAGTTAATATTCAGTTCGATTGTTTTTACTCGGGTGCTGCCCATTATTCTATCAGGCCTTTCTCCTTGAGTTGCTTATAGAGTTCGGTTCCTCCTTCATACTTCTTCAGAAAATCTGGGTCCAGTTCCAGCACTTTCTGCCACATCTTCACTGCTTCCTGTTCGTCACCCTTCATCAGCAGGATTTCGCCTTTGGAGTCGTAAAGATCGGCCTTCTTGGGTGTGAGGGTTATGGCGCGGTCGATGAACTCGATAGCTTTCGAGTAGTTTCGTACTTGTGCAGATAATAATCCTAAATCATTCAAGGTTGAAACTAAATATTCGCGATAAGCATCAGGATATTGTGAATATAATAGATTAAAGTTAACTAATGCTTCAAGGTAATATTCCTCTGCTTTGGCGTATTCGTTCAGAAAATAGTTCAGAAGTCCAAGGTTATACTGAATGGAAGCCAAATCACTTCGATAGGCATCTGGATTTTGGCTGAATAAATAGTTACGACTCTCCAAAACTTTAAGGAAATATTCTTCCGATTTGGTAAAATTATGGATGTCTATGTACATCATTCCTAAATTTAACTGAATAGAGGTCAAATCAGCAAGATATTTTTCTGGAGCCTGATTATGCAAAAAAGTGAATAATTCCAACGCCTTGAGATAGTATTCCTCTGCCTTGGCATAGTCATGAATTTTGTAATATAATACCCCTAAATTATTGATAATCTTAGCCATATCACCTCGATAAGTATCGGGATCTTGGTTAAACAAATATGTGAGATTCTCTAATGAATAAAGGTAGTATTTCTCTGCCTTGCCGTAGTCTTGGAGGTTGTCATACATAATACCCAAACCAGTCTGAGTTACAGACAAATCTGCTCGGTAGGCATCGGGGGTTTTAGAGAACAATAGAGTCTTGTACTCCAATGCCTTAAGGAAGTATTCCTCCGCCTTGGCGTAGTCGTGGAGGTCATCGTACAAAGACCCCAAGTTGTTTTGGATAGTCGCTTGCTGATAGAGATTGTCTTTGCTGCCGTTAAGATAAATCAAATAGAATCGCTCCGCCTCGTTGAAATCTTTTTGGTTATAAGCAAAATTGGCATACTCCCACACTGCATCGATGTCCGTGGTGTCGGCGAGGGCGTTTTCTTTCAGTATCTGTGCCACCTTATCGTAGTTCTCCTTTCCACCGGCGAGTTTCAGTGTGGCGATTTCACGCTGCTGCTTCTCTTTCAGGTCTTTGATGGCTTGAAGTTCTTGATTTCTTTTATCTTCCAATTTTTCAATACCCTCATCAATAGCCTTGACATTCTCCCTTGCCTGTCGTAGTTTCCCGGTGATATCCAACGCTTCGTATGCTTTTACTGCCTCGTCGATTTTCCCTTCTTCTACCATGTCGAGGATGCGTTGCTCCTCTGCAGAGACCTCGCTGAGGTCGATGCGCGCAAACTGATCGATGTAGTTGTTGAGATTAGAGAGTTGAGTTTGGTAACTGGTTTCCAGTTCATCTAGTTTTTGGTTATATTCAGCCTCCTTCAATTTTCCTGTCTTTTTCTGTTGCTCCAGTTGTTGCATGGCTTGCTCATACTTAGCCCTATAACTGTCTGTGGAGGTCTGAGTGAGACGGTCTTTCAGTTGATTGAAGTAGTCGGAGCGCACGAGCACGAGTGAGAAAGGTGTATTGTCACGCGCGATAAACCACTGTTCCACAGCGGCCTTATTCATCAATTCATACCCAGCCTTTTTTGCGCTAATGAGGTTCACTTTGTCACCGGGCTTCAACGTGCGGAACGTCAGGGTAAGCCGCCCGTCGGCACCCGACGTGCCACTGCCAGCATTGCCCACTGTCACTTGCACACCCGCCAGCGGTGTCTTCTGTTGTTTTTGGTTATATTGTTTTACCAAGCAAGGTTGAGTGGCTTGTGCTAGGATGGTGAGTGTGAGGCTTAGGGCAGCCAAAAGGGAGATAAGACGTTGTTTCATGGTGGATGGAATATTATAGTATTTGCAAAGATAGTGAAAAAACTAATAAGCGAACAAAAATCAATTGTTTTTGTTCATTAGTGAGTCTGCAACAAATCTCTTAAATTCGTGATGGTCTTACCATGCGCTGGTTGTGATTTGATATTCGTTATAGACATTGCCTTTGTTCACTACTTTGATTTTGTATTTTCCTGTCCAATGTGGGGTGAAGGTGCAGCCCCAACCATCGCAACCTTCATCATCACAGACGAAATTGCCGTTCTCGTCGTAGACAAGAACGTCAAGGTCGGTGTCACCGTCGCCTGACACATATACCCATGCTTCCACACCTCCCTGGAAGGTCACTGTATACACGTCGGTGGAATGGGCTTTCACGCGGTCGGTATGGACCTCGGGGTGCCTGGGTCTGTTATGAACAACCGTGCTATCTGATGTCACAGTATCAGAAAGGTGTTGCGTTGTAGGCGATATGGCCGAAGCAGCAAGGGTGAACAGCAATGTGGCTGCCAAACTGAGGATTCTTGAAGTGGTCATGGCTAATAGAGTCTTTGGTCGCCTATAGTCTCCCAGATTCGGCGTTGTTGGTTTTTCCTGCGTGGAGACTGTTGCCTTGGCAAATGCAGGAGAAGTACGTTCTCATCGTCGTATCTTTCCCTTAAAGAGTAAATTGATAGGAGAAAACTATCAGATAAGACTTAGAGAAATAGCCAGATTGGTCATGCATTTGCAGGCTACGACTGCTATAGGAATGATGGTTTTCAATAATCTCTCGGGTGCTGCCCTTTATTCTATCAGGCCTTTCTCCTTGAGTAGCCTATGTAGTTCTGTCTCACCATTATGTTTTGACAGAAAATCTGGGTCCAGTTCCATCACTTTCTGCCACATCTTCACCGCCTCCTGTTCGTCACCCTTCATCAGCAGGATTTCACCTTTGGAGTCGTAGTAGTTGGCTCCTTCAGGCATGAGGGCAATAGCACGGTCGATGGTCTCAAGGGCTTTGGCGAAGTTGTTTTGGTGGGCGTACACATAGGCCAATTGATTATATGAACTTGTCAAACTGGCTCGGTGGGCGTCGGGGTTTTGGTGGAACAACTCGGTGCGATTTTTCAGCGCCTTGAGGTAGTATTCCTTCGCTTTGGCGTAGTCGTGGCGTAGGTCGTACAACATCCCCAGGTTGTTCTGGGTGCTAGTCAAGTCGGCGCGGTAGGCTTCTGGGTTCTTGGCGAACAGTTGGGTACGGTTTTCCAACGCTTTGAGGTAGTATTCCTCCGCCTTGGTGTAGTCGTGGCGATCCTTATACAAAAGCCCCAGATTGTTCTGGGTGTCAGCCAGGTATTTGCGGCATGCATCAGGATTCTTGCGGAATTGTTGGGTATAGTTTTCCAGTGCTAGGAGGTAGTATTCCTCTGCCTTGGAGTAGTTGCGGCGGTTATAGTACAACACCCCCAAGTTGTTCTGGGTCATCGCCAAACTAGCGCGGTGTTTATTGTGATTTTGGGAGAAAAGGATGTTTTTGTTCTCCAACGCCTTGAGATAGAATTCCTCCGCCTTGGTGTAGTCGTGGCATGCACGGTATAGATTTCCCAAGTTGTTCTGGGTCATGGCCAAGTCGGCGCGGTAGGCATCAGGATTCTGGCTGAATAGTTGGGTACGGTTCTCCAACGCCTTGAGGTAGTATTCCTCTGCCTTGGTGTAGTCATGGCGGTTATAGTACAAAGCCCCTAAGTTGTGCTGGGTTCCAGCCAAGTCGGCACGGTAGGCATCGGGATTCTTGCGGAACAGTTGGGTACGGTTTTCCAACGCTTTGAGGTAGTATTCCTCTGCCTTGGCATCGTTGTGTTGGTCGGAGTATAAAAGCCCCAGATTGTTCTGGTATTTCGCCTGTCGGTAGAGATTTCCCTTGGTGCCATTGAGGCATATCAGGTAGAATCTTTCCGCTTCCTTGAAATCATGCTGGTTTTGCGCGAAATATGCATACTCCCATACCGCATCGATGTCCGTGGTGTCGGCGAGGGCGTTTTCTTTCAGTATTTGCGCCACCTTATCGTAGTTCTCCTTTCCACCGGCGAGTTTCAGCGTGGCGATTTCACGCTGTTGCTTCTCCTTCAGGTCTTTGATGGCTTGTTCTTGCTGTGCTTCCTCCTCTTCTATCCTTGCCTTTGCCTCGGAAAGTGCTTTCTTGTTCTCGCGCGCCTGTCGCAGTTTTCCGCTGATGTCCAATGCTTCGTAAGCCTTCACTGCCTCATCGATTTTCCCTTCCTCTATCATGTCGAGGATGCGCTGCTCCTCGACAGACACCTCGCTGAGGTCGATGCGAGCGAACTGGTCGATGTAATTGTCGAGGTTGGTGAGTTGGGTCTGGTAGTTGGTTTCCAGTTCATCCAATTTCTGGTTATACTCCGCCTCCTTCATTTTTCCTGCTTTCTTTTGCTTATCCAATTCTCGGATTGCCTGTTCGTATTTCGCCTTGTACCTGTCTGTGGAGGTCTGTGTGAGTTTTCCTTTCAGTTGGGTGAAGTAGTCGGAGCGCACTAGCACGAGTTCGAAGGCAGTCCCTCGGGCGATGGTCCACTGCTCCACGGCCTGCTTGTTGAAGATTTCATACCCCGGCTTCTTCGCACTGATGAGATTGACATGGTCACCCGGCTTCAGTGTGCGGAAAGAAAGGGTGAGGTGCCCATTTGCTCCCGACGTGCTGTTCCCCGCGTTGGCCACCGTTACCTGCACCCCACCCAGCGGTGTTTTCTGCTGCTTCTGGTTATATTGCTTCACCACGCAAGGCTGTGTGGCCTGCGCCATGGCGGCGAGGGCGGTGATGAGGATTGCCAAGAAGGAAATGAGACGTTGTTTCATGGTGGATAAGGTTTATGGTTTGAGGTTTAAGGTTTGAGGTTTAAGGTTTGAGGTTTAAGGTTTATGGTTTGAGGTTTGGAGGGGAAATCGTAAATCTCAAATCTCAAATCTCAAATTTTCCCCGCCCCGCGGGGCGGGGAAAATCTTTTAACTCCTCTTTTTCTTCAGAAAATGCTTTCCTACAAAGTAGGCGATGGCGAGGACGACCAAGAGGATGATGGCCCACTTGATGTAGTCGCCATATTCCAGGATTTTGTCGTTGAGTTGGTCTTCGGGCACGAAGGAGTGGAGCCACCAGCCTAGGGCGGCGAGGATGGTGTGCCATGCACCTGCACCGATGGTGGTGTAGAACAGGAACTTCCAATACGGCATCTTCGACAGTCCGGCAGGTATGGAGATGAGATGGCGGATGCCGGGGATGAGTCGCCCGGTGAGTGTCGCCACCACGCCGTGGTCGTAGAAATATTTCTCGCTCTTCTCCACCTTCTCCTGGTTGAGCAGGCAGAGATGTCCCCAGCGGCTGTTGGCAAACTTGTAGATGATGGGTCTGCCGAGGAAATAGCCCGCCACGTAGTTGATGGATGCCCCTACGTCGGCCCCTATGGTGGCGAAGAGCACTACGAGCACCACGTTGAGGTTGCCCGATGCCGCATGGTAGGCGGCAGGCGACACGACCAGTTCGGAAGGTACGGGTACGACGGTGCTCTCAAGGAGCATGAGGAAGAAGATAGTGGTGTAGTTGAGGTTTCCCAGGAGTGTGGTGATCCAGTTCATGATGATGTCAGGAATGTTGTGTAGCGTAATGGTAATAATCCTCTGGCGGCATGTCGTTGGGGAAGAGGGCGCCGAGCACCGCCTTTGCCTCATGAGGGTCGCGCTCCACTGCGGTCTTCAGGTAGCGCAGGTATTCGTCATTTTTCCCCAGGTCGTAGGCGCAGATGGCGAGGTAGGCATAGCCGTAGGGCAGTTGGTGGTCGTTCTTCTCCATCATCTCGCAGAGGAGGTCGTAGGCCATGTTGATGAAGTTGTTATCGTAGAGCGACATGGCGATGCGCATCATCACGCTGTTCGCTCCTCCCGACCTTTTCATCGCCTTGCTGAAACATTGTGTCGCCTCGTCGGTGCGTCCTGCTGAGAGGAGGATATGGCCACGCACCACGAGCATTTCGTTGTGATCGCAGGGCAGGTCGAGTGTCTTGTCGATATAGGCGAGCGCCTCGTCGGGGTGGCCCCCCTTGCTGAGGGCGAGGGCGAGATATTGGTAGATTTCGGTGAGGTAGGGCGAATGCTTCGGCGCCATCTTCTCTGCCATGAGCAAGTGGAAACTGGCCTCGGGCAGTCGATCGAGGTTGAGCAGGCATTCCCCTTGGTAGAGAGCGCCTACCTCTTTCATCGGGCACACCTCGGAGTAGCGCTCATAGTAGTGCAGGGCTTCCTCGAAGTTGCTCATCTGCAAGAGGATGTAGGCTTTGTTGAGCAGCGCCTCGTCGTCGTTGGGGTTGATGGCGATGGCATACTCGCTGCTTGTCATCGAGTCGTTGTGGCGTTGCTGCGCCAGTTGCACGGTGGCGAGCAGGTCCCAGTAGATGGCAGAGTAGGGTGACTCGTCGATGAGGGTGTTGAGAATCTCCTCACTCTTCTCATACTGTCCCCGCATGTAGTGGATGCGGGCCTGCAACTCACGGTAGTCGGGGTGTGTGGTCTCCTCCGACCTCAGCAGCCATTTCTCTGCCAGGTCGGTCTGTTCGTAGTCGGCGAAGAGTGTGGCGGCATCGAGCACGAAGTCGGCACGGTCGCTGTCGGCCACCTGGTCGTAGCAGTCGTCGAGGTAGAGGTCGGCGGCGTCGGTGTCGTTCTCCACAATCATGATTTCTGCTTTCAGGTAGAAGTAGTCGAGGTCGCTCTTGTCTTCTATCTGTTCCACGAGGTCGAGGGCCTTCTCGGCATCGTTGTCTTGCAGCAGTGCCACCCTTGCCTTGAAGAGCAGTGGCGCGGTGGCGTTGGCATAGAGTGAGAGGGCATATTCGGCAGCCGCCAGACCCTTGGCGGTGTCGCCCTGGGCCTGGTAGTATTCGGCGATAGAGGTCAGTTCTTCGGAGTCGAGGATGATGTCCTCGCCCTCTTCGAGCGCGTCCTCATATCGTTGCAGAATGTCTTTGAATTCGCTGCTGTCGAAATAGCCGTCTTGCATGATGCCTTATTTGTTCATCTTTGCCCACGTGTCTTTCAGTCCCACGGTCTTGTTGAACACCGGGTGTTCCGGGGTGCTGTCGGTGTCGGCCATGAAGTAGCCGATGCGCTGGAACTGCAGGTAGTCGCCGGGACGCATCGTGGCGGCATACTCCTCTACGTAGCAGTTGTCGAGCACGGTGAGGGAGTCGGGGTTGAGGAGTTCGCGGAAGTCGATGTCGCTGGCACCGGGGTTCTCCACACGGAACAGGCGGTCGTAGATTCGCACCTCAGCCTTGCGGCAGTGGTCGGCCGATACCCAATGGAGCGTGCCTTTCACCTTGCGGTTGGCACCTTCCATGCCGCTCTTGCTCTGCGGGTCGTATTCGGCGTAGATTTCCTCGATGTTGCCGTCGGCGTCTTTCTTGCATCCGGTGCACATCACGATGTAGGCGTTTTTCAGGCGCACCTCCTTGCCGGGAGTCATGCGGAAGAATTTCTTCGGCGCGTCTTCCATGAAGTCTTCGCGCTCTATCCACAGGTTCTTTGAGAAGGTGATGGTATGGGTGCCGTCGGCCTCATTCTCGGGGTTGTTGATGGCGACGAGTTCCTCGGTCTGTCCCTCGGGGTAGTTGGTGATGACCAGTTTCACGGGGTTCACCACGGCACTCACGCGGGTAGCACGGGCGTTGAGGTCCTCGCGTACGGCGGCCTCGAGGAGGGCGACATCGTTGAGGGCATCAAACTTCGTGTAGCCGATGGAGTCGATGAACTTACGTATGCTCTCGGGCGAGTAGCCACGGCGGCGCATACCGCAGACGGTGGGCATACGTGGGTCGTCCCATCCGATGACGTATTTCTCGTTGACCAGTGCGAGGAGTTTGCGTTTGCTCATCACGGTATATGTGAGGTTGAGCCTGTTGAACTCAATCTGCCGTGGGCGGTAGTCGGTGGTGTTGCCCTCTGCCTGGTTTTTCTCCACGAGGTAGTCGATGAACTTGTCGTAGAGCGGACGGTGGGGCACAAACTCTAGGGTGCAGATGGAGTGGGTCACTCCCTCGAAGTAGTCGCTCTGTCCGTGGGCGAAGTCATACATCGGGTAGGCGTGCCATTTCGTGCCGGTGCGGTGGTGTGGGGTGTGGATGATGCGGTAGATGATGGGGTCGCGAAAGTGCATGTTGGGGTTGGCCATGTCGAGTTTGGCGCGGAGCACCATCGACCCCTCTTCTGCCTCTGCGGTGTTCATCTTGTGGAAGAGGGCGAGGCTCTCCTCGATGGGACGGTCGCGGTAGGGCGATGCCGTTCCCGGCTCGGTGGGTGTGCCTTTCTGCTTGGCTATCTCCTCTGAGGTCTGCTCGTCGATATAGGCGAGTCCTTTGTTGATGAGCCAGATGGCGAAGTCCCACAGTTGTTCGAAGTAGTCGGAGGCGTAGTAGACGTTTCCCCAGTGGAACCCGAGCCATTTGATGTCGTTGAGGATGTTTTCCACATACTCGTTGTTCTCCTTGCTGGGGTTGGTGTCGTCGAAGCGCAGGTTGCACACGCCGTTGTAGTTTTCTGCCACGCCGAAGTCCATGCAAATGGCTTTGGCGTGTCCGATATGCAGGTAGCCGTTGGGTTCGGGTGGGAAACGGGTCTGTATCCTTCCGCCGTTCTTTCCCTCGGCGAGGTCTTTCTCTACCATTTGTTCTACGAAACTCAGACTGCGTTTCTCGCTATTCGTGTTCTCTGCTGTTGTTGCCATAATATCGTTGTTTTGTTAAAATGCTATTCTAATAAGGTGCAAAGGTACGATTAAGCGAGCGAAAAGCAAAACAAAACATGATATTTTTGTTTTCTTTCTCGAGTAACGAATTGAGCAACATTTAAAGTGAAGTCCTAAATAACATTTTTGCCAAACCTTCGGCTTGGGGGTTCCAACCACTCTTCTTCTTTGAGGTCCAAGCCTTTGGCTTGGATGTTCCAACAACCCCAACCCCTTCTTCATAAGAAGGGGCTTCAACCCCAACCCAAGGCCCTTCCCCTCTCCAGGGGAAGGGATGCAACCGCTCGCATCCGCTCGCTCGGTCACTAAGGTATCCGCGACCCAT
>JAEEGL010077837.1_pt1 | contig 45767 bp, 35 predicted proteins | sample 9134231 | NCBI WGS metagenome assembly JAEEGL01 (sample SAMN16246548, study PRJNA631951) | gut metagenome | biome: gut microbiome; feature: rumen; material: fiber-attached | host: Bos | place: Iran: Karaj | collected 2018-10 | reverse complement strand
GCGACAGGAAACTCTGCCTGAAGGGACTTGCGGCAAATGCTCAAGTGACAGCCATCCCCTTCGCGTTGCCGCGCCACCCGTATTGCATAAGTGCCTGAATCTCGCAAAAAGTCAGCAATAACGCGTCAAAAGGCCATGACGGGGACAGACCCCTCAGCCTTAATACCAAACGCACTCGCTTTGAACACGTGGCGTTCTGGCGAAAACCTTGCCGCCCGCAGGCCTGTCCGGGCTCTCTCAGCCGGAACTGCCTAATGGCACACGAATATACGACGGCTGTCGGAGAATCTGACAAGCGGGCTACAGCTTAAGCGGCTCACCAATTGGAATCAACTGTTCCAGTCTTCAATCCGCAACCCCTCAAATCGCGAGAAATGGCGGATGTTGCCTGTAACAAGCGTCGCGTCATAGGCAAGGGCCGTTGCGGCAATGAGGACATCCGCGTCCTCGACTGATTCTCCTCGGCTTGCCAAAACCGCCTTATGCTCGCCGAACAGTTCCATTATCGCGTCAGTAGTGTGCATGACAGGAAGCGCCCCCAGAAGTGCCTGTACCAATCTCCGGTTTTTCGCCGGATTCCTGGATTTAGCGGCACCGAAATGCAGTTCGCCTACAACCATTGCGGGAATCGCCATATCCCCAAGATTACGCGAGAAGCGCTCAGCGACCTTCTTATTGCCGCGAAGTATGGCAATGAGGACATTCGTATCAAGCAATATCAAAGGATGACCTCCCGGCCCTTCGTCCGGGAATTCTCAACCTCCCTGACAATCTCATCTTCGCTTCTGTCGTCGTCCCATCTGCCGAACACGGCCTTAAGAGCATCGCGTTGGCTCCTTGCCCGGTTCTCACGTATGAAGTCAAACTCAGACGAGCCGGAGACCGCGTAGTCGAAAATGCACAGTATCTCGCCATTGAGACTGCGGTGGTTTGCGCTTGCGCGCATCTTAAGCGCATCAAGCGTGCGTGCAGACAACTCTCGAACTGTAACTGTAGCCACAGGAACACCCTTTCATTTTGAAAGCAAAATGATGTCACCGATGATTGTACCAAATAACATCGCCAAAAGTCAACGGCCAAAGCCCAACAGACAATAGCGCCGGCAAATAATCTCGCAATCTGCGTTTTTGTGCCAGGCACAGCCACTGACACTCTCGGCACTTCCGCCCGCAGGCCTGTCCGGGCTCTCTCAGCCGGAACTGCCTAATGGCGAATCTGACAGACGTTCTTCCAAAGTTCAGCCGGAAGCGAACACGCTTTTGATTTCAGCCAGCATCGACTCCGCCGAACCTATTGAATATCGCGCCGCCACTTCAAGGAGATCTTCGTCCGTGATGTTCGACTGCTTTCCATTTATGCTCATCGCATGTCCGGAGGAAGCGCGCGCATGGCACGAAACGTCTGAACATGATGGCGTTTCGTCCCTTCCCTGTCAAAGCGACGCGTCATGAAATGCTGAATTTTTCCGAGCACCATAAGAGACGCCTTTCAACCTCTTGTTGCAAATATTATATCACAGGAGGTTCTTTTGCGTCTATAGTGCATTCCAAACACTCTTCAAAAACAGAGTGGAAACAGTGCTGAGCCACAGCAAACTGCTGCGGACGGGAGGATGAGGGTTTACGACGAGTACGTCGACTAGGCCGACCCGAGTCGTCTTCATCGCAGAAGCAAGCACATAACAAGCGAGCCAGACCACTACCTTACAATTGGACATCGGAGCCGGCTTTGAGCACCTCATACGCGGGCTTGGGGGTGAAATCACGATGGACGATGCCGAAATGGTCTTCGCTGTAGCGCGGATCCTTCTCGTTCGCGCGAAACTCGTAGACGAACACGCGCTCGACGCCTGTCTGCGCAGCCGCGGCCAGCGCATGTTGGAGATATTCCGCCTGCTGCCGCTCGCCGACTCCGCCCGCAGCGCCCGTGCAGCCCGAGACGATCACAGCCCCTTTCAAGTCGCTGCCGAAGCGGTATACGCATGCGCTGACAGCGTCCTCCCCTTTCACGTCCTTCACCGACAGAAGCGGAACCATCTCGTCGCCGGACTGCAGACGGTCGGCCCTGAAGAACCGGAACGCGCCGAATCCGTTCGGCTCGAACTTCATGCCGGCCTTTGTCGCAGCGTCGGTGGCGAACGTCTTTACGCCCCATTTAAGCCCGTTCTCCTTGCCCGGACCATACACGCTGATGCGGAACTTCGGCGCCGTCGCGCCGAAAAGGTCCTTTCCTTCGGCATCCTTCTGGACGCGCTTTCCGTCCAGAACAGGATAGTACATCGGCGAGCCGCCGAAATCAGCCAGCACTCCGCCGCGCTTCACGAACTGCGCCACAGCCTTGACCGTCGCGAACGGATACGCCTCAGTGTACGGATAGACGACCGCGTCGAGTCCGTTCGTCCCAAGCGCCGCGACAAGCTCCGCCGCCGTACAGGCCCTGCACGTCGAACCTTGCGGAAGGCATTCGCGGATTCCCTCTGCGATATCCCGCGTCATGTCCATGTTGTCCGCCTCGTCGACGTAGCCGACGCGCCAGGTTTTCCGTTCCGGACGGGCTATCTTCAGCCCTGCGAGCAGAACGCCCGCCATCGGCACGGAAGCCCTGTGCGTCGGCCACCCAATCTCCGTTATCCAGACCGGTTTCGCCGCGTCGCCGTACTTCGCCATGAGCCTGCGCAGACTCTCCATCTGCCCGGCAAGCGCGTCCGGCGGATTCGGCCAGCTGTACGGATGGACGTTCATTATGTCGAAGCAGTCTTTGCCGCCCGCCTTGTACACGTCCTCAAGATAATCGAGCGCCAACCCGGCAGTGCCGCCGATGGCGACCTTGGCAGACGGATCGACCGCCTTGATCTCCTCGTATGCGGCCCTAAGGACAGGCACGTAGTCCTCGGCATTCGGATTCTTCCAGAAGCCGGGATGGTTCTCCTCGTTCCAGATTTCGTAGACCGGGATGCGTCCCTTGAAGTGCGTTGCCGTCGCGCGCACGAACGAACGCCATTCCGCGACATGGTCTTGCACCGGCCTTGCCCAATCCGGCGGGTTGCAGAGGATCGGCAGGACGGTTATTCCGCGCTTCGCCGCGTCGCCAACGACAGCGTCGCACATGCGCCAGTCTAACGGCGCGTCCCTGCCATTCTGGTACCAGCGCCAGTCGAAGTCGCATCTGACGTAGTCCATTCCCGCTTCGCGCATCATTTTGTAGGCGGCATCCCTCTCCGCGAACTCGTCGCGCGTCACATGGGCGCACGTGCCGAGCGAAGTTCCATGCCCGAATGCGCACTGGACTACAACCGCAGCCAATAAAGCGACAATCTCGATCTGGCGAACCGAACATCTCATCATCTTTCCTCCGATACCTACTTTACGAACATGGCGCATCCCGGAACGAAAACCTTCTCCCGTCCCAACGGAGACGGCTCGGCGTCGTCGCGCGAAGCGAGAACGACATCGTCGAGCGCCAACGCTCCTTCAAAACCGACGCGCGACACCGACTTCGCATCCGAATCCACGGGAAGCAGACGGAACCAGGTTCCTCCGCCCACCGATTCGAACGGCTTCTTCCATCCTTCGGGAGCCGTGGCGCACCATCCGTCGAGCCGAACCTGAACGAAGGCAAGCCCCTGCGGATTCGTGGCGTAGTCGAAGTCGAGCGAAACGCGAACCCAGTCGCCGTTCGCGAACGCGCGCCTCGCCCTGAGCCGCGTCCAGACCGGACGCCCTTCCGCGTCCGCATGCCAAAGCCATGGCGCGCCGTCCGAATCGAACGCGACGGACATTCTGGCTTCGCCTTCCGCAGGAGTGAAGACTGTGCGCCAGTCGCCTCTGAAGCGCCGCACCTGAACGAGCATGTCGAGCGAAGCACGCTCCTGAACGCCAGACTCCGCATAGTCTCTCGTCACCGGCGCGCCTTCCAGCTTCAGCGCTTTGGAGTGATTCTCTCCGGGCAACGGCCAGCCTACGCCCGAGCCGGGCACAGGCGTGGCGGACGCTACCGAACCTTCGCCAGTCCAGCCGTCAAGCGCGGCAGTCGCGCTTCCGACGGCAACTCCTTCGAAGGAGTCCGCGCCAAGAGTCCCGAGAACGCGTCCGCCGGAAAAGGAGAGAATGCGCGACGCCGCGTTCGCGTTCTCCGGGACGACGGAGCCTTCCTCGACGACGATTCCGCCTGCGCCTGAAACTCCGCTTCCGATGACGAGCGTCCCTTCGCCGCGCTTCAAGAAGAACCCCGAAAGCGGAACGGAAAGCGTGAAGCTCCAGCCGTCCGGCACTTCTATGACTGCGGTTCCGTCGGACAAAAAGCCGCGCGAAGAAGAGGAAAGAGACTGTCCGTCGAAAAGCGGCGCAAGCGTCGCACCGTCGGAAAGCGACACGCCGTCCGAACGCGGCGCGGCGTCGCATCCGGCGAGCGCGGCGGAATCGAGACGCAACGTGACGCGCGGGCCTGTCGCCATGAACTGTCCTACAAAGGCGGAAGCGTCGCCCGAAACCGTCGCGTCGAGCGTGTCCGTCTCCGTCGCGCCTTCGGTGAAGGCAATTGCCGACGACGCAGGACCCGAAAGAGACGCGGACAGAGTGAAGGCATGGTCGGAGTCCTGTGCAGCGGGCGCGAAGACGAACGGATCCGACGCGGGCGAAAGCACTGTTGCGGCGCCTGCGAGGACTTCAAGATGGTTGCCGGCTCCCGAAGTAACCTCCCAACGTCCTCTACCAAGGCGAAGGTCTGAGACCGTTGCGGTAACATTCCAGCCGATCTGTCTCACGTTCCCGGCCAAGCCGTTCACGCGCCCGAGCGTCAGGGAACGTCCGCCGAACGTCGTGCTGGCAGACGGCGTCCAAAGCGTTCCTGCATCGCCGAAGTCGACAATGTAGTCGGCGTCGGGATGCGGAGCGCGGCGGTCAGACCAGCCCGCGCCGCCGGAAAACGAACGTACGTCCCATCCATCCGAACCTGCAAAGAAGACGGCGTCGGCCAAAGGATCGGCTTCGCCGGTCGTCTGGCTGCGGATGTATGCGCGGTATGCGTAAAGGCCGGGACGCGCGGAGTTGTCGCGGTTCACTATGCCGAACGAGCCTTCCCTTCCGTCCTCCGGCACGCCCCACGCCCGCAGTTCGTACGCAAACACCTTCTCCGCTCCGGCCGAAACCGCGATGTTCACAGCGTTCGTTATGTATACGGCCTGAAGAGCCTCGGTTACCGCCGCGTCGCCTTCGGTCGGCCAGCCGATTTCTGTAACCCATATCGTCGCGCTCGAACGCCCCTGCCCGTCGAGAAGAGTCCGCAAGGCCTCTATGCGCCTGGCAAGCCAGTTCGAATCGTAGTCCGGCGGATTGGGATAGCAGTATGGATGGAACGCCGCGGCGTCGAAGGCGTCGAGCGCAGCCGCCTTGCAAAGCTTCTCGATGGATGCGAGATCGGCGCCCGCGACCCCGCCCATCACGATGCGCACGGAAGGATCGACCGCCCGCACGGTCGCGGCGGTCCGCTCCAGAAGCCGCGCGTACTGCGCAATTGTGCCGGTCCAGAAGTACGGATGGTTCCACTCGTTCCAGACCTCCACCGCCGAGATGCGCCCTTTGTAGCGCGTGACGACCTGCCGGACGAATTCCGCCCATCCGTCGAGGTCGTCGTACGCCTTCGCGCCGGTTGCCGGGTTGTCGCCGAAGAGTATCGGAAGCACTTCTACGCCTCGCCTTTCGGCGTCCGCAATCACATTGTCGAAATACGTCCAAGACCAGTCGCCGCTCACGGCCGACCAGCAAAGCCTCCAGCGGAAGTCCGTCCTGACCATGCCGATTCCGGCGGCGCGGCAGTAGTTCAGCATCGCGACACGGTTCGTGTACTCTCCGCCCTGCATGTAGCTCGACGGCGCGGCGATGTGTTCGCAGATGCCGAAAGGCGAAGCGGCCGCACGGCAGTTCGCGGCGACGGCTACGGCAAGCAGTATGGACGAACACAACTTCATGCACACATATCCCTGTCTTGATCCATGCGCATGGTATTATACCAAACTCGCGCCAACCAGGAGATACAAATCAAACAGAAATCTTGTCACGTTTGAGACAGCAGGAGGAAGCCGCGAGAGCACACGCGGCTAACTTGAAACTCCGAGCCGTGGATGCTCACGCATCGGTGCATTCCCGTCTCGCAGAACTGTCAGGCTTCGCGATAGGAGTTAGCTTTCGACGGACTTAGGAGAATTTTCGCCTACTTGCGCATTTCCCTTCTCCTAACCGTGTTTTCCGGCTGTTTTCCTTATGCAAAAAATCTCTCCTATCTGTGTTCGCAGTAGAAATGACGTCATTTGAACCCTGAAATGACGTCATTTGAGGGGTGAAATGACGTCATTTGGAGGGTGAAATGGCGTCATTTCTACTGCTTACACAGGCAGAGAAAGAAGCTCGCACAGTTAGGGGAATGAGCTTACATAGGTGACCGACAAAGCTTACATAGAAGGAGCAAGGCGTTTTGACACCTTAGGCAACCCTGTCAAGCAGACGAAGGAACAAGAATCGACAGAGACGACACTAACGCTTGCGTATTCTTGGCCGAGCGTTAGCGAAGGCCCGTCTGCGTTGGTCTTCGGTTTACATTCCGTAACCGGAGGGGCCTGTCCCCGCGGCGCATATCGGCATCACGAAAATCAATGTTGATTTTCGTCAATCCTACACGAAATTCAATGTTCGCCGCCGCGCCAGGGTGTGGCAACGGCGGCGAATACCGCAAAGCTCGTATCAGGCTTCTTTATTTCACGAAGATGAAAGTGCCAGCCTCGTAACGATAGCGGATGATCACGACGCCAGAACCGCCGTCGCAACCGCTTGCGCCGCCGCCACCAAGGCCGTCCGTACCCTTTTCGCCCTTGTTTCCTCCTCCGCCAAGGCCGCCTGCCGTCGTGCGCGTGTAGCTGACGCCCGCGCCGCCGCCGGCGTAGTACACGGATTCACCGGTTATGTCGATTGCAATGCCGTTCTTCCCAGCGCGTGTCGAATCCACTGTTGTCGAATTGCTCGCACCTCCGCCGCCTCCTGGCGCGTATGCATGGGTCGCAGGCATTCCATCATTGCCTATATTGCCGTCTTCGGCGTGAATCGCCTTGCCGCCTTCCACGCTCTCATCCCAAACAGATGTCGAACCGCCGCCGGAACCGCCGCTGTGACCTACGCGACCGCCCCATGCCGCGCCACCGCCACCGCCGTATGCCGTGAAGCCGAATGCGGTCGAATTGCCGCCGTCCGTGCCATCGACCTTCGTGTTGTCTGACGGCTTACCGCCGCCGACACCGCCCGCACCGATCACAACATCGTATGTTCCTGCCGCAATGACAATGTTCGTCTTGTAAACGAGACCGCCGGCTCCGCCGCCGCCACCGCTGATGTTCCCGTCGGTTGCCTTGTGCGAACCGCCGCCTCCTCCGCCGCCAACAAGCAGAACGTCGGCGACAATGTTCTTCGGGACGACAAGAGTTCCGTTCTGCGTGAACCTGTGTGCACGGTAGCCCCCGCCGACGCGGATTACAGAGCCGCCGGTCGCAGGTTCGTGCGCTATCGGAGAGGCTTTTCTGCGCAGACGCACGATCACGACACCGCTTCCGCCCCTGTGATTGCCCGAACCGCCACCGCCGAGTCCGTCGGTTCCGTCCTCGTTGTAGCCGCCTCCGCCGCCCTTGCCACCGCTCGGCCTGCTATAGCCAGACCGGAATGCCGCGCCGCCACCGGCGTAATAGACCGACCGCCCGGTAATGTCGATTGCCAAGCCGTCGCCTCCCCATTGCGGATAAGAGCCTTTATCGTTTTCCGCCCCAATTTCGATCGTCTCGCCATCCTTGTCTCGGTAAATAGGCGATGAGCCTGCTCCGCCGCCGCCACCGCAACCATAGTACGAATAGGACGAACCGCCGGCAGAACCATGGTTGTCTGATGAAGCGTAGGCCGCCTCGCCTCCGGACATTGTCGTACTCGCATCCTCACCCCAGGCATGTGCCGCACCACCGCCGGAACCGCCAGGATTGCCAGGATGATTCCCTCCACTCTTGGCGCCGGCGCCACCACCGTAAGCCGTAATGCCGAGGACGGACGAGTTGCCGCCGTTCGCGCCAATCGCACCGCCCGCTCCGACAACAATGCTGAACGTTCCCGCATGTACGGCGACCGACTGCCTGTAGACGAGTCCGCCCGCGCCGCCGCCAGTGGCAACCTCTCCTGCGGAGTTGGTGGCTCCGCCGCCGCCACCGCCGCCAACGGCAAGGATGTCCACAATCCCGGCACCTGTTACGGTAAGCGTGCCGTTCTGACGGAACACAAGCGCATTGCCGTCGTGGAGCGTAAGTTCTTCGGCATTGGCATCTCCGGATATGGAAAAGGAACTTGAATCGGAAAACTGCGGCGTATAGCGGATGATTGCAATTCCGCTGCCTCCGTCGCAGCCGCTTGCGCCGCCGCCGCCAAGGCCGTCCGTTCCCTTTTCGCCCTTGTTTCCTCCGCCGCCAAGGCCACCTGCCGTCGTGCGCGTGTAGCTGACGCCAGCGCCGCCGCCGGCATAGTACACGGATTCACCGGTTATGTCGATTGCAATGCCGTCCTTCCCTGCGCGTTCCGAGTCCACCGTCGACGAATTGCTCGCACCGCCGCCGCCGCCGGGCGTGTATGCATGAACTGCAGTCTTTCCGTCATAGCCGATATTACCGTCTTGGGCGTGAATCGCCGTTCCGCCTTCAACACGACTGTCCCAAGCAGATGTCGACCCTCCGCCGGAACCGCCGCTGAGGCCTACGCGACCGCCCCATGCCGCGCCACCGCCGCCGCCGTATGCCGTGAAGCCGAAAGCGGTCGTATTGCCGCCGTTCGTGCCATCGACTTTCGTATTGTCCTCCGGCTTGCCGCCGCCGACACCACCCGCACCCACCACAATGTTGTATGTCCCTGCCGTAACGGCAAACGAATTGGTATAGACAACACCGCCGCCGCCACCGCCGCCGCCGCTGATGTTTCCGTCGGTGGCCTTGTGCGAACCGCCGCCGCCCCCGCCGCCAACGAGCAGAATATTGACTGTGCCGGAGCCGGTTACCGTGAGCGTGCCGGACTGCGTGAACGTTATCACGTCGTCCGCCCCGACGGCTGACGTCGTGGAATTGGCGTCGCCTTCGAGCACGAAGTCCGCACGGGCCGACAGCCCGAGCGCGACAGCCGCAAGAACGCCTGCGGTCTTTGTTGCATATTCGCGAATTGCCATACGCGTGTCTCCTCCCTTTTGCCTGTCTTGTCGAACAGTCTGTGGGTATTATAGCAAAGACACACCTACAATAAGATACAAATCAAACAGAAATCGAATCACATCCCAAACAGGCAGCCTTCACGCCAGCGACGCAAGGTATTCGCCCATTGTCATGCCGAGCCTAGCCTTGAAAACCCTGCGGAGATCGACAATGGAAGAATAGCCACATTGTCCGGCGATGACGGACGGCGCGACTTCCTTCGCAAGAAGCTTCTTGACGTGATCCAGCCTGACGGCGTGTATCTCGTCGAGGATCGTGTGCCCGAGTGCCGCGCGAAAGCTCAGGTCGGCCAACGTGCGCGAGATTTCCATCTCCGCCACGACCTGCTGCGGACCGATTCCGTCGCAGGCGTGGCAGCGGATGTACTCCACCGCCTTCGCGACACGGCGGTCTTTGCCCTTGATGATGCGCGAGGACTCGCGGCGGACAAGCCCTGCCGCCGGATATGTGCGCGAGGCGACGCGCCCGTCCTTCGCGTCCATCAGCTCCGCAAGCGTCTCCCCCGCGATCGCGCCGGCGTTGGCGAAATTGCGCTGGACGCTCGATATCGTCGGCTTGCAGTTCTCGCAGATGTATGTCTCGTCATCGACGCCGACGACGGACATTTCGTCCGGAACGGCGATTCCGCAGCAGGAACAGGCGAGCAGAACGCCCTCGGCGACCTGGTCGTTGGCCGCAAACACGCCGCAGGGCTTGGGAAGAGACTGCAACCACGGCGAAAACATCTCCACCATGCTTTCCGGACGACTTTGCCGCTCGGGATACCTGAAGACGTGAATGCGCTTGCCGTTCATCCGGACGAGTTTCGAGAACTCCTCGCCGCGCTCACGGCTCCAGGCGAAGTCTTCCGTATACGGCACATAGGCGAAGTCGCCATAACTGGACATCAGCAGTTCGCGCGCGGCGTACCTTGCGATGGATTCCGCGTCGCTGTAGACGCAGACCATGTCGGACTTTCCGGCCGGCGGATGCCGGTCGAGGAAAACCGTAGGACGTTTCTTGAAGTCCACCGAGCGCAGAAGCTCTTGCGCCATGCCGCACTCGACGATGCATCCGTCCGGATTCCAGAACTTAAGCAGTTCGCCGATGTCGCGGCCGGACGGCGAACGGTTCAGCATATAGCCTCCCTTGTCCGCCTTGGCGTACTCGACCGTCTGGAGATGCCACCCAGCCATGCGCGCGTACTTCTGGACGCCGGAGAACATCTGCATAGAGAAGTCCCCTCCAGACGAAAGCAGCACCAGAATTGTCTTTGGAGAGCGCACGAAGTCCCTTTTTCACGTTTTGCGCGCCCGTCCTCTGAGCCTTTACTCGCTCAAGGGACGGTGCAAGGCACAGGGCGGCCTTCTACTTAAGGAGCGCGCTCTTTGCGGCGGCCAGCGCGGCAAGGCGCTTCTCGACGGACTTCATAGCGGCGACCTCGCGCTTTTCGTACACGTCGTGGTCGATGCCGCCAGTCGTGCCTTCGTGGGTCTTCGCGGCAACTGCCGCGTCCGGATCCTCGTCCGAAAGACGTTCAAGGTGGTCTCTGACGTCGTGGTATGCGTCGCGCCAGGGAGTGCCGCCAGCGACGAGCCTTAGGGCGACGTCCGTCGCGAACACTCCAGGCGTAAACGCCGCGCGGCAGCGATCGGCGTCGATCTTCGTTCCGTCCACGACCTTGGCGAGGATGCGCAGCGTCTGGCGTGTGATGGACAGGCCCTTCATGTAGAGCCACTTGCAGTCCTGAAGGTCGCGGTTGTAGCCGCCCGGCATTGCGTGAAGAAGCGAAAGCGCGGCGGTCTGGAGTCCGAGCACCTGCGCGGCCTTGGAGCGCATGAGCTCCAGCACGTCCGGATTGAACTTCTGCGGCATGATCGACGAGCCTGTGCAGTACTCGCGCGGCAGCCTGAAGTAGGCGAACTCCGGCATGGAGAAGAGTATGAGGTCTTCGGCCAGCCTGGAGACGACGGCCATCAGCTGCGCAAGCGCCGAAAGCAGGCTCGCCTCGCATTCGCCGCGCGCCATCGACGCGCCGAAGCAGTTGTGGATGGTGCGGGAGAAGCCGAGGAGCTTCGTCGTGCGCTGGCGGTCGAGCGGCAGCGGCACGCCGTAGCCTGCGGCGGAGCCCAGCGGATTCAGGTCCGCAAGACGATACGCGGCCTCGAGGTTCTCGAGCTGGTCCAGGATCATCTCGGCATGGCCCGTGGCCCACATCTCGACTGTGGACGGCATGGCGGGCTGGAGATGCGTGCGGCCGACGAGAGGCGTCATTCCGCCGCGCTTGCCGAGCCTGCGGAGAGAGGCGGCCAGCGACACGGTCTCGGCCTCGGCGCGCAGCAGCTCGTCCTTCATGTGAAGCCTTACGTCCACGGCGACCTGGTCGTTGCGGGAGCGGCCCGTGTGGATCTTCTTGCCGAGGTCGCCGAGCTTTTCGGTGAGCATGCGCTCGACTGCCATGTGGACGTCCTGGTCGTCGACGCGGATCTCGAATCCGCCCTTCTCGGCCAGCGCGGCGATCCTGCCGAGCTCGCGGCGCACCCTCGCGGCCTCCGCCTTCGTGACAACAGGGCGCCTGAGGCCCTTCATCTCGCTGAGCATGGTGACATGCGCGGCCGTGCCCATGCAGTCCCACACCGCCAAAGCGAGATCCAGCACCGGATCGTCGCCGACGGTGTAGGCGAGCACATCAGGATCCACTGTGTTGTCGGTTATGGTCTTTCTGTTCTTTTCCATGTCCATCTCCTTCCTTGCCGCGCCTTACGCGCAGAAAAAGCTACTTCACGCTGCTGAAAACCGCCTTGAGTCTCTCGTCCGCCTCGTCGAGCATGCGCAGAAGCTCGTCTTCGCCCTTTTCGAACTTCGCGAGCTCGCGCAGGAACTCGACGTACGCATCCGCCGCGTCGCGCAGCCCGTCGCCGCGTCCGCCTCCCCAGACGGGAAGCTCGTTCGCCTTGAAGAACGCGAGAAAGCGGACGCGCGGGTCCTTGCGGGCGAGCTTCACCGCATCCCTGAACGAGACGCAGTCGGAGCCGCCGACGAACTTCTCGTCGAAGGTGCGCGGATAGATGAAGAGTCTCGACGCAAACGTTATGACGTCGCGGCGCGACGGGACGCCGGGCTCGAGTATCTTGCGCATGAGCGCAAGCGCCTCCTCGTCGCGCTTCTGCACGTCGGCCTTCTCGTCCTCGTCGCCAAAGCCGCCGGTCGCCAGCCACGACTCCAGCCGCGCGCGCTCGTCGGATATGCGTAGCCGGGGATCCGCCCTTCGCAGAGCCTTGGACGCGGCGGCGGGGGATATCTCCTGCCCTTTCACGGACCTGTAGAAGGCGCGCGCGACCTCGACTCTGAGGCGTCCGATGTCGGCGTAGCCGGGGCTCTTCAGGTAGATGCGCGTAACTACGCGGGCGCCGTTCGTCGAGACCCTTGAGACGACGTCGGACACATTCGTCCTTACGTCGCCGACGTGCACGATCAGACCAGGGCTCTCGAAGCGCAGCGGCTTCATCGCGAGGCTGCGGTACAGGGTGTCGACCGTGTCGGCGACAAAGCCGGCGACGGGCCCCTGGTATTCTCGGCGCATGTCTTCGGGGCAGTCGGCGTAGACCTTGACCATGCCGTCCGACTGAGTGACGACCGGGGCGCGCATCCTCTGCACGATCTCCGCGCGCGTGAGCGCCAGCACAACTATGGCCGCAAGAAGCATGGCGGGGTCACTCGTACTGCTTCATCTCTTCCCTTACGCGCCGGCGGGTCTCCTCGTCCGGAGCGACGACGACGCCCCTCAGCTCGCAGGGAGCCCACCCGTTCGTCCAGGACGTGTCCGTAAACGCCGCGTCGAACGACAGCTGGTCCGGCATGACGTCGTCCGTAGTGCCGGCGCGTCCGTCCGGGCCCTTGGAGTACAGGACCGGGTGGCCTCCGTCTGAACGAGTCTCATAGACGTAGTCGTTGCCCCATGGATCTTTGACTATGTGGTTGACGTACGGGCCATCCCAGCCCTTGTGCGCCGCGCGGACGCGGCGTATGTCGGCAGGGCGACGATACGCAAGCACGGCAAGGCCCTCCTCGTTCGACGGATACTCGCCGACGTGGAACTTGTATCGGCCGAGCGCTATCGTAAGGGAGTTTATCGCCTTGCGGGCCTGCAGGTCGTTGCGCTCTATGCGCTTCTTGCCGACCGTAAGGGTGCCGTTCAGAATCTGCGGCACGACGAGCGCGCCGATCACGACCATGAGCAGAACGACCATCCCGTAGAAGAGAGGCCCGCGATGGAATACGGGGGCGCCCGCCGAAAGCTCGGCGCGCTTGAGCTCGTACTCGCGCGCGATTGCCTTGACGGCGGCCTTGCCGGACCTTGCGCCGGAGGGACGCTTCGCCTTGAACTTCCGCCTCAGCTCGTCGTAGTCAACCATACGCTCCTTCCGTGCGCTTCCGTGAAGCGTTCACTCAACCTTCTCGACAATGATCGGACGCATCTCCGGCGCCGACGGTCCGATCCGGAACGCGGCGCAAAGAGCGTCTGCAGCATGGTCGAGCCCATCAGGGCAGGACGACTTCTCAAGCGTCGCAAGCGGATCGCCGACGGAGACGCGGTCGCCTGTCTTGACGGAGAGGGTGATGCCTGCGAGCGGATCTATGGAGTCGCCGGCCTTCTCGCGGCCGGCTCCGAGCGACAGCGCGACGCGCCCCACCTTGTACGCGTCGATGCCCTCCACATATCCGGAGCGCGGAGCCTGGATCTTGAACTTGAACGTCGGCTTGCGAAGAAGCGCGGCGAACGCGTCAAGGTCGCCTCCGTGCGCGCGCACCATCGCCTCAAACTTCGCAAGGGCCGAGCCATCGCCGAGCCTGGACTTGCATTCCTCGCGCGCGTCTTCGAGGGAAACGCCCCTGGCGAACGACACCATTGTCGCCGCGAGCTCGACGCACAGCCCTACCATGCGCCCATTGCGACTGAAGGCCTCCTCCGGATTTCTCAGCACGCACAGGGACTCCTCCACCTCGTTGGCGTTGCCGACTGCAAAGCCGAGCGGCTCGTCCATGTCGGTGACGAGGGCGGCGGCCTTGCGTCCTGCGGCGTGGGCCGCGCCGACGAGGGCCTTCGCGAGCGCGACTGCGTCTTCGCGCGTCTTCATGAACGCGCCTGAGCCGGTCTTCACGTCAAAGACGAGCGAACCTGCGCCTTCCGCCAGCTTCTTCGAAAGTATCGACCCGCAGATGAGCGGAATGGAGGCGACCGTACCCGTGACGTCGCGAAGCGCATAGAGCTTCTTGTCCGCAGGGCATATCTCGTTCGTCTGCACGGTCATGGAGACGCCGACCTCTGCGACGACCTTTCTGTACGCCTCCAGCGAAAGCGCCGCGTCGTATCCGGGAATCGTCTCGAGCTTGTCGGCCGTTCCGCCGGTTATGCCGAGCCCGCGTCCGGTCAGCGAGGGAACCGCGACTCCGCAGGCCGCGGCGAGCGGCTGCACGACGAGAGAGAGCTTGTCGCCCACGCCGCCCGTGGAATGCTTGTCTGCGGTCGGCATGCCGAGATCACTCCAGTCAAGCATCTCGCCAGATCTCATCATGGCGTCCGTCAGGTCCGCGGTCTCGCGGTCGGTCATGCCCCGGCAGCAGACCGCCATGGCGAAGGCGGCCATCTGGTAGTCCGGGATGTCGCCTTTCGTGAACCCCTCGACGAACTCGCGTATCTCGGCGCTTCCAAGCGCACGTCCTTCGCGCTTCTTGTCCAGAATAAGCTTGGCAGAAACCATATTCACCACCTCCGCGTAACATCACGACGACCGCTGCGCCAGTCGCCGGCGGCCGAGCCGCCGCGACCGTATCCGGCATTGCGGCCGAGAGCTCCGGAACGATTGAAACCTGAGGAAAACGAGTCAGGCGCAGACGCCACGCGCCGCATGGAGAGAAGGTTCGCCGGGATCTCCCGCACGAAGACCGACGGGGCGATGGGGAACACGCCGCCTTCGGGAGTTCTGCGCACGTCGGGCGAGAACATGAAGAGCCTGTCCTTGGCGCGCGTCACCGCGACGTAGAAAAGGCGGCGCTCCTCGTCGATGCGGCCCTCTTCCTGTGCCTTCCCTGACGGGAACATGCCTTCGGAAAGCCAGGGCAGCAGCACGACCGGCCACTCCATGCCCTTTGCCTGGTGCACCGTCGAGAGGGTCACCTTGTCGTCGGACTCGTCGTTCCTGCGCGCGTCAAGGTTCGTAAGCAGCGCAACGTCGGCCAGGAACGCCTCGAGACGACGCCTTCCGGCGCCGTCCTCGGAGCCTATGCCCTCGCCGGCGATCTGGACGGCGAGCTCCTTGATGTCCTCGAGGCGGGACTCCGCATCGGCCTCCTCCCACTCGCGGCGAAGGTGGTCTTCGTAGAAAAGGTCGCAGAAATCCTCCAGAATCTCTCCGATCTCGTTGTCGGCCAGATGGTCCGCCGCGCACTCGAAGCACTTGGCGAGCGGCGGCCAGAGCGGCTTCGCCTTGGCGCCAAGGAGTCCGTGAAGGGCTTCGCGGTCCTCCTTGCGGGAGCCGTCGAACGTGCGGCCCAGCCTGTCCCACATCTTCGAAGCGCCCTTCTCCCCTACGCCAGGCAAAAGGCAGACGAGTCGCGCGAACGACAGTTCGTCGCGGGGATTGACGACAAGGCGCAGATAGGACAGCGTGTCCTTGACGTGCACCTGCTCGAAGACGCCGACGCCGGAGGTGATGCGGAAAGGCACGTTCATCCTTGCGAGCGTCATCTGCACGTCAATCGACTGGAAGTGGCTTCGGTAGAGGACCGCCATGTCCCCATACCTGTAGCCGAGGCCGCGCATCCGCCCTATTTCGCGGAACAACTCGTTCGCCTGAGCCTTTGCGTCGTAGACCTTGCAGAGGCAGGGCTTCTCGCCCATGTCGCCGCGATGGGCGCGCAGAGTCTTCTCGAACTGGTGCGGCGCATCCTTCATGACGACGTTCGCCACATCCAGCACGCTCGGCACGGATCTGTAATTGCTCTCAAGCTTGACGATGCGGCAGCCTTCCCAGCGCTTGGGGAAGTCCATTATGTTCTCGATCTGCGCACCGCGCCACGTGTAGATGCACTGGAAGTCGTCGCCCACTGCAAGGATGTTGCGGTGCTTTGCGGCGAGCAGGTCGGAGAACTCGGCCTGTATGCCGTTGGTGTCCTGATACTCGTCGACAAGCACATGCAGGAAGTGCTCCTGAAGCATCTCGCACACCTCAGGGCTCTCCCTCAGGAGCCTGAGGCCGTTGGTCAGGAGGTCGTCGAAGTCCATGGCTCCGAGCTCCTGCTTGCGGGCGGTGTAGGTCTCCGCGATCTTGGCAATGGCCTCGGGCTCTACGCCTGCGACCTTGGTCTGCCAGCGCGCGGCAATGAAGCCCACCGGCTTGCGCTCGTTCGCCGCTTCGGAAATCATCTTCGCGACGGCGTCTTTCTTCGGGAAGTCCCTGGGATCCGCCACGGAAGACTTGATTATGTCGCCGACAAGCTTCTTCTGGTCGTCCTCGTCGAGTATGCGGAAGCCCGGCTCGTAGCCGAGCCGGCCGCCCCAGCGACGCAGGAACCTCGCGCAGACGGAATGGAACGTGCCGGACCAGATGGAGGCGACGGCAGAGCCGGAAAGCCCGCGCGCGCGGTTGAGCATTTCGCGGGCCGCGCGGTTAGTGAACGTGAGAAGAAGTATCCTCTCCGCCGGCACGCCGCGCTCGACAAGATAGGCAACGCGGTGCACAAGCGTCCTGGTCTTGCCCGTGCCCGCCGCAGCGAGCACGAGCAGGGGTCCATCGCCGGCTGTAGCCGCGTCGTACTGTTCGGGGTTGAGCAGCTTCCGGAAGTCGATCATCTCGGCGTCAGTTGATTTCCACTACCTGTCCGCCGGCGAGACGAGATTTTTCAGCCGCAAAGCATATGAGATGGCTCTGAAGAGCCTCCTCGGTCGTTTCGCGAATCTCCTCTGGATCGTTTCTGCGAAGGATGCGAATCATTTCCGAGACAAGGTTGAAGTCGCCGCCGCCGTGACGCGAATGGTTGGGGATGCGGAAATTGGTCGGCACGCCGGTCTCGACCGAATTGCCGTCGAAGCGGCATATGTCGAGGTTCTCGCCGTCGCCGACGATCTCGCCTCTGGTGCAGCTGATGCGAGTGGTGCGGATGTTCTTCTCGGTGAAGCCCGTCATAACATGGCTCACGGTCGCCCCGCCCTCGAACTCCATCGTAACCGTCTGATGGTCGGGCACGTCGTTCTCCGCCTGGTAGACGCACTTGCCGTACTCCGTCTCCTCGATGAGCTTCTCCATCGCCTCGTCGGAATGGTCCGCAAACAGGTACTTCAGCTCGTCGTGGTCGACGTACATGTTGCGCGCGCTCCAGACGCAGCGCTTCTCGACAGCAGGAGGGCAGTCCACGCAGCGCGTCGCCGCGCCCTTGGGCATCATCTCCCTGCGGAACAGCTTGATCGAGCCGAAGGACGTCACCTTCTTGCACTTCTTTCCGCCAAGCCACCAGACAAAGAGATCCAGGTCGTGCGAGCACTTTGCGAGAATGATGGGAGAGCTCTTCTTGGAGTTCGCCCAGTTGCCGCGCACGTAGGAGTGCGCCACCTTCCAGAAGCCGGCGGACTCCTGATGCGAAATGGAAACCACCTCGCCCAGCTCGCCCGAGTCGATCAGAGCCTTGATGTGGGCGAAATAGGCCGTGTAGCGCAGAACGTGCCCGATTATCACGAGCTTCTTGTTTCTTAGCGCGCAGTCGATCACCTCTCGGCACTCCTTCTCCGTCGGGGAAATCGGCTTTTCGAGAAGGAGATGGTAGCCGGCGTCAAGCGCCATGATGGCGGGGTCGTGATGCAGACTGTCGGGCATGGTGACCATGACGATGTCCGCCTCGGGACGATCCTGAATGCAGTCACGCCAGTCCTTCCAGTATCTGGGAGCCGGTATCACCTCCGCATGCTCGGGGTCTGCGACGCCGACTATCTCCAGCTGGTCCGGATGTGCCGTTGCGTACTCCGCATAGGCGCGGCCTCTATAGCCCGCGCCAAGAACAATCGCCCTCAGTTTGCGCATTTCAGTTCTCCAAAATCTTTATCGCCTTGCGGATGTCGCGAGCGCGGTCGCTCCCTGCTTCGCGTTCCACAACATAGTTGCCCTTGTAGCCCAGCGCCTCAAGTGCCGCGACAAACTTCCTGCCGCCGACTTCGCCTTCGCCCCAGGGGACTTCCTCTCCCCATGTGCCAGGGACCTTCGTGCGAAGAGCGTCCTTTACGTGAACCTGGCGAATCCGCGGATAGAGCAGCTTCAGCGCGTCCATGGGACGGCCCTTGTCGTAGAGAACCATGTTCGCAGGATCGAAGTTTATGCCCACGCCGGGAACCAAGTCAAGGAATCTGTAGAGATCCTCTGCAGTCTCCTGGCCGGACTCGAGAATCAGCTCGACGTCATACTTGCGGCATTCATCGCGCATCCAGCGCACCCTTTCGATGAACTTCGACATCGCCTGCGCGTTGGATTCATCGAGGAATCCGGCATGAGTCGACATGTAATGGCATCCGAGCTCCTGCGTCAGCCGCGCGCCGCGCGTCACGATGCGGCGGTTCGTCTCCCACGTGCCGTCAGGCACGATGCCGCCGGTCGCGCGTATGGTTTCGAGCGTCGAATAGTCCTCGCCGACCATGCCGATCATGGTGGACATCACGTTCCATTCGCCCTTGGCTATCTTCGCCTTCACGAAAGCGAGCGCCTCCTCGCCTTCCGCTCCGCCATGACGTCCGTCCGGAGAGATGAAGGGCCCGAGCGCGAGATGGATGCCTTTCACGCCGGCAGCCTCCATATCCTCGGCGACCCCCGACATCGGCTTCAGCCAACTCCAGCTGCAAACGCCGATGCGCTCATTCGCAATGCCCACGTGCCCGGACGTTACCGAAGCGCAGCCGGCGGCAAAAGCGACAGCCACAAGCGCTAGCGCGCGGACGATTCTCCTGACGTTCATGTTGCTACCTCACTTTCTTGATCAAAAGCACTACCGCCGCATCTGCGGACACCGTCCCAGTCACCGAACGCCGCCATTCTCGCGAGCGAGCTTCTTGAGCTTGCCGGCCACAGCCAGACGCTCAACAGCCGAGAAACGGTCCACGTAGAGAATCCCGTCCAAATGATCGACCTCATGCTGTATCGCGCGGGCAAGGAAGCCGCGGGCCGTTATTGTCTGAGGCCTGTTCTCCTCGTCGACGTACTGACAAGTCACCTGGGCGGCTCGCGTCACGGCCCCTCCGATCTTCGGAAAGCTCAGACACCCTTCCTTGTCGTACTGCGATCCCTCATGCGCGACTATGACGGGATTAAACAGCTTGAGAGGCATCTTGATGGGGCCGTTGAACATGGCGTCCTCGGGCTCCTCGCAGCCATCCGGAATGTCTATAACGCAGATGCGCTCAAGGCGGCCGACCTGCTCGGCGGCCAGCCCCACGCCACGCGCCGCGCGCATCGTCTCAAGCATGTCGTCGGCAAGCTTGCGCAACGAGTCGTTCACGACCGGCACGGGAGAAGACTTCTCGCGCAGGGCCTTGTTTCCGTACTTGACGATTCCCAAAACCATAAGAACCCTCTGCCGTCACGACAACCCGCTAGACCCCAGTGGACCCGAAACCGCCTGAGCCCCGCCCCGTCTCGTCGACGTCCACAGTCTCGACGATCTCGGCGGCGGCAACGGACGCGACGACTAGCTGTGCGATTCTGTCACCGACCTTCACAACGAAATCGTCTTCGCCGAAATTGGCGAGTATCACGCCCACCTCGCCCCTGTAGCCAGCGTCAATCGTCCCCGGCGAGTTCAGCACGGTGACGCCGCGCTTCAGAGCCAGGCCGGACCTTGGACGGACCTGCGCCTCGTAATGCGGCGGCAGGCACATGACCAGGCCCGTATGCACAAGCGCCCGCCCGCCCGCCGGGACGACCGCATCCTCGGCGCTGCTGAGATCCATGCCCGCATCGTCAGGATGGGCGTATGCGGGAAGAACCGCGCCAGGGCGGATGCGCTTGAACGAGACCGTCATTCAGTCCTCGGACAAAGTCTTTTCGACAGACGCTACATCGCTGGGCTCGAAGCCCAACTTGTCGAGATTGTACTTCCGCCAGGCTTCCGGCAGCTGGCCTGCGGCCAGCATGGAGATCTCGTTCTGTACGGAGGACTTCTTGATCATCGCCTTTGCCGCATCGCCCTCCTTGCGATCTTCGCAAACCACAAGGATTGCACGCCCGGGACCGGTCAGGGTGAACTCGGACACGTCGCCCTTGTAAAGGCCGGCCGAGGCGGACGTAATAGCTGCCTGATCGGGGAACTCGCCGGGCCTGAGGTCCGCGACGCAGAAGACAATGTTCGTGGAAACGTCCTTTGTCGCCAGGATGGACGCAACGCCCTTCGCGGCAATCGCCTCGACCGAGGCCTTGAATGCGTCCGCCCGCGCCGCCTTGAGGGCACGAGGGCGAATGGCATCCTTCGCCTCTTCAAACGTCGGGGTGTGGGCGGCGCTGGTCTCGGCGCGTTCGATCAACCACACTGTCCTCTCCGAGGATACGATTGCATAGCGGAGGTCTTCGTTTGCCGGATCAAGCTCGGCGACAGCCTCGTTCAAGGTCCTCGCCCCAGGAAGTATCTGATAGGGACGGCTCATGAAACCCTCTTGATACGGCCCCTCGACGGAGAACCATGCGCTCGTCTGGACCTTGAGGCCGTCTTCGGCAGCGATTTCGTCAAGCCTCGAGCCGCCCTCTCGGGCCCTTGACGCATAGACGCGGAAGTTAAGATTCGTCTCGTAATACTGGACGGCGGCGATCTTGCGGAGATCCTTTTCGATCTCGTCCTTGACCTCTTCGAACTTCTTGACGGTCTCCACGCCGTTCGTGTCCGTGGACGTGTACTTGTCGATCGTAGTGTCATAGCGGTCGCGCATTTCGTCCTCGGTGACGATCATGCGGGCCTGCAGCGCGGCGTCTGTGGCGTCGAACGCGACATAGCGAATCTTCAGCCGCTCGGGGAGGGCAAGCGATTCGACGTTCTCGTCATACCACTTCTTGACGCCGTTGTCGTCAAGCTTGACCGCGTCGGCATCCTTCTTGGACTGCGAGAATCTCGCGACCTTGACGGTGAACACATCGGTCTCGTCTGCCACGCCCTGGTCAAGCTCCATAGGCGAGCACCAGACCGCGCTGCCCAGAACGGACCTGGCGATGCGCATGAGCGTCATGCGGCGCTTGAGCGAAGCCTCGAACTTCTCAGGCGTAAGCGAGTTTTCGCGCAGAACAAGACTGTAGCGCGAAAAAGAGAACGCGCCGTTCGCCTGGAACGAGGGGTCACGGCGAATGGCGGCCATTACCTCTGCGTCGGTCGCTTCGATGCCGTTATCGCGGGCCACACGGAGGGCCGCGCAGTTCTCCCATGCCTGGCGGTTGACTTCGCTCTGCTCCGTCTTCCAGTCGCGATTGCGACCGAGACCGCGGATTTCGTCTGCCAGCTCGAAGAACTCCTTGCTGTCTATCTTCTCTCCCGCCAGTGTGCCGGCAGAGTCAGACGAACGTTCGTCCGACGACGAGTTGAGGCCGTCTAAGAGAAAGTCGAACGCGAAGAAAGCCGAAATGGCGACGGCAAAAACGCCCCATATCCACTTGTTCCTAATCAGCTTGTTGAATTGCAGGATGACCATTTTGTTGTGACCGCCGTATTGCTTGTGTTGTTTCTTGTCTTGTCTCGAAAAAAGGGATCAGCCCCTATCCGCCGGGACCTTACTCGCTCGCTGAATCGCCAGAAGACTCATCCGTTTCCTCTTCCGACTCCTGATCCGATTCGGGCACTGCCTCTTGCGTAACCTCCGATGCGCGCTTGGAAACGTCATCCTCTTCAACCGCCTTGACGACGAGCTCTCCCGTGTTGACCTCGGCGCGGCCCTCGGCAAACGCAAAGTGGTTCTGCATCGTGCCAGCCGAATCAAACGTCATCATCGTGACGCTCATCCGCTCGCCTACAGACGGCACTGCGCGGTTGATCTGCACACGAGTTGCCACCGAAAGGTGCCAGTCAAGGACGGACGGTTCGACGATCGACTTGACGCTGCCGTCATCCTGCACCTCGGTGCTGGCGACGATGCCGCGATCGAGACGGGCGATGTAATCGCCGCTTTTCCCGTACAGGATGGTCTCAAGGCCGTCATGCGACGAACGGATGTCAAACGCATCCGCCGCATGCATCGCCGGAACGCTGAAGTGACGCCCCTCAACCTCAAGCAGGCCCGTGACGCATCGAACAGACGCAAAATAGCCGTCGCCCTTGTCCTCAAACGAGTACTTCGAGTCGCCCGCGGGGTTGCGCACCGTGAAGCCGGGCGCAGTCACAAAGAAAAGCCCCGGCTTCAGATTGCCAGGAAGCGACACGGACACCTCTCCGCCTGTCAGGACTATTCCGCGCGAGCGCTCGCCGACGGGCTGGGCCTTCGTGCCGAACGACGCTCCGTCGGAAACCGTTGCCGTGCACTCGCTGCCGAACGCAATCACCAGCTCTCCGCCCTTGCAGGCACGGTAAGAGGAACCCAGCGGGTAGAACTTGCCCTCCTCGGCAGGCGCCCAAGCGGACGCACCCGGACGAAGGACCTCCGCCTCGCCCTGCACGCGACGGCAAAGCGGAAGCGAGAAGAACCACCTTGTGTTGTCCTTGGCGGAAACGGCGACCTCGACGGGCGTCTCCAACGTCGCCTGGTCATCCTCCTGCGCAAACGAAAACGAAACGGCTATCGACGCCGCGACTGCAAACGCTGTGTGCTTTCTGTTCATACGAGATGTGCTCCATCGGAAGGTCTGATGAGCGAGCAGACGGGTTCGTCACCGAACTTTGCCTTGTACTCCCTCGAAATCTGCGCGGCGATCCTGTCAGCCGCCGCCGGATCGACGAGAAGGCAGCAGCTGCCGCCGAATCCGCCGCCGGAAAGACGCGCGCCGTACACCTCCGGTATCGCCTTTGCGGCGTCAACGATCGCGTCAAGCTCCTCGCACGAGTTCTCGAACCAACTGCGGCTCGACTCGTGCGAATCGTACATGAGAGCGCCAAAGCCCTTGAGATCGCCCTTGGCAAGTAGCGCCGCGCCCTGGAGCACGCGCTCGTCCTCGCCAATCGGATGCACGGCCCTCTTGGCCGTCGTCTCGGAAAGGCCGCCGCGATACAGCACCCACTCGGCCATGGTCACGTCGCGCAGGTGCGTGACGCCGCCCTTGCGGAGGACGCCTGCAAAGTACTTCGCCGCCTCCTCGCACGCCTGGCGCCTCGACGCGTACGCACCGTCGACGAGCGCGTGCTTGGCGTTCGACTTGACCATCATGAAGGCGACGCCGTCGCCCATGGGAACCGACTCGAACTCGTTCGTGCGGAAGTCGCTCTTGACAAGCGCGCCCGCCTTGCCGTACATGGACGACGCCTGGTCGAGCAGACCGCAGGGGCAGCCGGCGAAAGTGTGCTCGGCCTTCTGGCCGATCTTCGCAAGAGCCGTCCGGTCCTTCTCGATTCCGTAGATCTTCGAGAAGGCAAGCGCAGCGCACATCTCAAGCGCAGCCGACGAGCTGAGGCCCGCCCCCAGGGGAATGTTGCCGAGGAACATCGCCCTGAAGCCGTGCTTGGCCGAGGAGGGATTGCCGTCGAACAGCCAATTGAACGTTCCCGTCACGTAGTTCTGCCAAGACATCTCCTTCGCGGGCTTGACGTCGCGGATGGAGAACTTCGCAGTCTCCATGAAGTCGCCGGCCGTCAGCTCGCAGCTTTCGTCCTTCGAGGGCGAAATCGCGAAGAAGGTTCCCTTGTCAATCGCCGCCGAGAAGACGAAACCCTCGTTGTAGTCCGTGTGGTTGCCGAGAACCTCGATCCGGCCGGGCGCATAGGCCACGACTTCGGGCTTCTCGCCATACATCTTCTCGAACTTCGCAGTCAGCTCGTCGTATACTTCCTGATTCAGCATGGAATTGGTCCTTTCAAAGTGGTATGTTCACAACAGGCGCGGAACTTCATTCCGATCTCACTCGGCGCGCTTCGTCGGCCTGGAGAGGACGAGCGCGTAGAAGAGAACGTATGCAAGCAGTCCGATCGACAGCCAGTAGCTGTTGAGAATGCCGATCTTGTCGGCGAGGAACCCCTGCACGGGGATAAGGATCCCTCCGAACACCATCGCCATGAAGATGCCCGAGCCCATCGGGACGTACTTGCCGAGACCTTCGGCCGCCATGTTGAAGATGCCGCCCCACATGACGGACGTGCAGAGGCCGACAGCGACCATGAAGGCCATGGAGAGCGGGAACTCCTTGCCGAAGAGAGTGATCATCTTGAACGGCGTGAACATGGTCGCAAGCAGAAGCGCTATGCCGAGCGTAGCGAGGAACGACACCTGGACACGCGAGGATATCTTGCCTCCCACGACGCCGCCGAGAAGACGGCCGCACATCATGAGGAACCAGTAGGCGCCGCACACGACGCCGGCGACCGCGCCGCCGACATACCAGGGCTGGCCGACCTCGGTCATATAGAGCATTCCCATCGACGGGACGCCCACTTCGATGACGATGTAGAAGAAAATAGCCAGCGCGCCGAATGTGAAGTGGCGGAACTTGAGAGTCTCGGCTATGTCGCGCATGACCGACACCTGCCCGGACATGCGGGCAGCCTTCTCCTCAGCCGTCTCCATATGCGGCTCGGGGATCCTCGAAAGCGCCACGATGACGAACGCGACCGCGAAGATGCCCATCGCGATGAGAAGCGCCGGACGCGCATCGCCGAAGGCCGTGTCCTTCGTGATCTCGCCGATCAGCCAGCCGAGGACCATCGGAGAGAGCGTCGCGCCCACGGAGTTGAGCGAGCAGCCGAACTGCACGAGCTGGTTGCCCTTCTTGCCGCCTCCGCCAAGCGTGTTGAGAAGCGGATTGGTCACGAGGTTGAGCATGCACATCGAGAAGCCCGCTATGAACGCGCCGACGACATAGACAGGGAAGGAGCTCACAAAGCCCGAAACTAGCTGGACCGCAAGACCCGCAAAGCCGACCGCCACAGCCGTAAGCGCCGTGAACTTGTAGCCCCTGCGCTTGAGGATTAGACCGCCGGGGATGCCCATGAAGAGATATGCGATGAAGTTCGCAGCGTTGCCCAGCTGGGAAAGCGCGTTCGACGCATTGAACTGGTTCTTGGCGATGACGCCCATCGGGCTGGCGAAGTTCGTGACGAACGCAATCATGAAAAAGAGCGCGAACATTGTGGCGATGGCGGCCACGTTTCCACCCTTTTTGTCCTGACTATCCATTGCAAATCTCCTTACTTTGGTTTATTGGTGAAATTATACCTAAAAAATGCCGCACAGTCAATCAGCGCACCCCAAAACGATACTCCGTCACAGACCTGAAGGTCTCGCCCGGACGCAGCACCGTCGACGGGAAGTCGGAGCGGTTCGGCGAGTCGGGATAGTGCTGTGTTTCTAGCGCCATGCCCTGGAATCTTTCATATCCCACTCCTGGCGTCTTTGACGGGATGTTCTTGTCTTTCGTCATGTTCTGAGCCCCGTACATCTGCATGCACGGCTCGGTCGTCCAGACCTCAAGCGCTCTGCCGGACGCAGGGTCGACCATCTCCGCCGCAAGCTTCATCTCGCCGTTCTTGCCGTTCAGCACGAAGTTGTGGTCGTACCAGTTGTCCATGGGGGCGAACGCCTTTTCCGCGGCCATGAGGTCCGCCTTGGCGCCGATGGCCCTAAGTTCGCGGAAGTCCATGCCCGTGCCGACCACAGAGGCGTCCTTCGTCGGGATGAGGCCCGCGTCCGTCTGCGTATATCTGTCGGCGTTGATCCGAAGAAGCTGGCCGAGGACGTTGCCGCTCGACTCTCCCGCCATGTTCCAGTAGGAGTGGTGCGTCAGATTGAGCACCGTCGGCTTGTCGGTCGTCGCCTCATATTCAACGCGCCAGACATTGCCAGGCAGCACCGAGTACGTAACCTTGGCGCGAACCGTCCCGGGGAAGCCCATGTCGCCGTCGGGCGAGACCAAGGACAGGACGATCTTGTCCTTGAACAGCGACTCGACCTTCCAGACCTTCGAGTCCCAGCCGCTGGGTCCGCCATGGAGATTGCAGTGGCGCGGCGCCGGAGTCGTCTCGTTGACAGGCAGCTGATACTCCTTTCCGTCAAGCGAGAACCTACCGTCGCGGATTCTGTTGCCGTACCGACCGATCAGGGTGCCCATCGAGAAGCCGTAGCGCTCGTAATCGTCCACGGTTCTCCAGCCGAGGGTGACGTCGGCATAATTGCCCTTGCGGTCGGGCGCCCAGCAGCGCACAAGGCGTCCACCGAAGTCCGAGACCTCAATCTTGAGGCCATCGCGCCCCGCGAGCGTATACAGACTCGCCTTTTCGCCAGACTTAGTGGTCCCGAAATCCGTCTTCTCCATGCCGTCAGGGCAGCTGCACACACAGGCGCACCCGGCGAGAAGCGCAGCGGACGCGGTTGCAAGACTCTTCATATCCATACCTCCGATAGTTTTGTTCTTATTCACAATGCTTGATGTATGCCGCGAGAAAAGTGGCATTCCCCCTGATGCGAAGCGTTCGGTCCGCCGCAGGCACAAGCAGAGCTCCGCCCTGGCCGACCTCGACGCCATTCACCACCGCCCCTCCGTCGACGCAGAGCGCGGCAACAAAGGAGTCTTCTCCGAAATCCACGTCTGCCTCGCCGTCCGCAACTACGCGTTCGACGGTGAAGTGCTCGCACGAAGCCAAGGATGCCCTGCCCGCGGAGCGATCGTACCTCACCGGCGAACACGATGCGGAAAGATCCACCGCCTCCCTTGCGAGCTCCACGTGCAGCTCTCTCGGCCGTCCGTCGGCATCGAGCCGTCCATAGTCGCAGAGCCGATAGGTGACGTCGCTCGGCTGCTGGATCTCCGCGATCAGATTGCCGCCGCCTATTGCGTGGACCGTTCCCGCCGGAAGGAAGAACGTCTCGCCGGAACAGGAGCTGTGCCGAACCACCGCCTGAAGAAGGCCCGTGGCGTCGCCGGACGAGAGACGTTCGTATTCTTCACCTGAAAGAGGCCGCGCGAAGCCAGCCGCGATTTTTGCGCCCGGCTCCGCGGAGACGACGTACCACATCTCGGTCTTGCCGGGCGAACCATGGCGGGCCTTTGCAAGCGCATCGTCGGGATGGACCTGAAGAGAGAGGTCCCGCCTTGCGTCTATGAACTTGGCAAGCAGGGGAAACCTGCAGCCGAACCTTTTGTACACGGGCTCTCCAACCAGGTCGTCCTTCATGTCCGCAAGAAGTTCCGAAAGCGTGCGGCCGTCATCTGTCACGCTCTCTCGCCCCGGCATGCCGGAAAGCACCCAGCGCTCCTCTCCCCATATCGCCTTCTTTACGTACGGCCTCAGACTGAACGGATTCATTGTTGTGTGTGTTCTCCTATGATTGCGACTTGCACCTCGTCACACGCCGAACAGCCTCTCCTGCCCGGTCGCGTCTACCACGCATCGCCAGAGGTCACCGGAAAGGTTCAGCTTCTGGCGCTCGATCGTGGCGAGCGCTATCGGCACAAGCGTGTACAGCTCGCCAGCCTCGCCGACTACGCAGTCGGTGCGGCCCGCCATGGCCGCATGGACCGCGTTCCTCGCCAGCATGTAGCAGCGTATCGCGTCGGTTCCGCGCGCCGGCACGGAGCGAATGGCGTAGCTCGGATCGAAATACTTGACGGCGTGGTCTATGCCCTCGCCCTTCAGATACTCCGAAATGCGATGGCGCAGATACCTTCCAATGTCCTTCTTGAGCACGTTCCCGGAAGCGTCCTTCTCGTCCGCACCCTCAAGGAACTTCTGGCCGGCGCCTTCGGCAACGACGATCACCGCATGGTCCTTGCCGGACGCGAATCGGCGTCCGAGCGCGGCCAGCAGCCCGTTCGGCCCCTCTATCTCGAAGTCTGTCTCCGGCACCAGGCAGAAGTTGACGACCGGATTCGCCATGACCGCGTACGCCGCGATAAAGCCGGAGTCGCGGCCCATAAGCTTGACCAGGCCGATGCCGTTGTGCGCGCCCTTCGCCTCCATGTGCGCGCTGCGTATGACGGGCGCCGCCTCCGCAACGGCCGTCTCGAAGCCGAACGAACGCCCCACGAAATGAAGGTCGTTGTCTATGGTCTTCGGAATGCCCACGACCGATATGCCCAGCCCGCGGCGGAGAATCTCCTCCGCTATCTCGTGCGCGCATCGCAACGACCCGTCGCCCCCGATGCAGAAGAGGATGTTGATGTTCATCCTTACAAGGGTGTCCACGATCACACCCGTCGGCTGCTGGCCGCGCGAAGACCCGAGAATGGTCCCGCCGCGCTCGTGGATCGTGTCGACCGAGTCGACGTCAAGCTGAATGGGCGCATAGCCGTACTCGGGGTTGAGCCCCGCGTAGCCATAGCGTATGCCGAAGATGCTTCGTATGCCATAGTCGGCCGAAAGTATCTCGACGAGCCCCTTTATTACGTTGTTGAGCCCAGGGCAGAGGCCGCCCGCCGTGACAATGCCGACGCGCGTCCAAGCCGGGTCGTGGAATATCCGCTCGTGCGCACCCGCCCGCTCAAATGACGGGAAGTGGCCGAGACGCCCCTTCCACGCCTCCAGCACCTCGCGGTCGCCGGTGAGGAGAACGCGCTGCCCGTCGCAGATGAAGTCGTGCCGCCTGACAGGCGAGGCTATCTTGGCCTCGCCCACGGTCTTTACCGAGCAGTTGTACTTGACTCCGTCCGCGGCGATCTTGTCGAGTATGGTCTTCATTTGGTCCTCCTGCTTTGTCAGGCGTCGAAAAAGGTCTTTCCTCCGACATTGGCGCGACGGGATTTCGCATAGGCGAAGCGCCACTTCCTCGACAGGAACTCCTTGGCCTCCCGCTTTGCGGACGGCAAGTCGTGAAGGAGGTAGTTTCCGCACGAGACCGGCGTCGCGCCTGGCACGTCCCCGCGGTAGTTGGCCTGATGCCTGAACGCCGAGCGGATCAGCCCCTCGACATCCTCGGGCCTTATCTCGTCAGGCGTGTTCGTGATGAAGTAGAACCCCGTAAGGCAGCCCATCGGCCCCCAGTAGACTACATGGTCGCGGAAATCGGAGCTGCGAAGATATGTCGCGACAACATGTTCGATCGTGTGCATCGCGTTCGGATGGATCGCGGACTCCTTGTTCGGCGTCTTCATGCGCACGTCGAACGTCGTGATCCATCCGCCCTGCACCCTGTCTCTGCGGCTGACGTAGATGCCGGGGCCGATCTTCGTGTGGTCTACCTGGAACGACTCTATAAGCTTCATTTGTTTATGTGGTTCTTCAGTCGAACTTGAATGTCTGCCCCGGCAGCGGGGCGGTGCAGTTGCGTATTCCGTGGTCCTTGAGAATCTCAACCATTGCGGCGACCTTCTCCGGCTCACCGTGCACGGCGAAAGCGTGCCGCACGTTGTCCTTCACCTCGGAAAGCCAGTCTACGAGGCCGGCGCGGTCCGCATGCGCGGAAAGGGCGTTTATGACCTCGACCTTCGCCTTCAGCTCGACCTCCTCGACGAAGATGCGTATGGGGCTCTTTCTCTCCACCACGCGCCGCCCGAGCGTATTCTCGGCCTGGAAGCCGCATATGAGGATTATGTTGTCGGGATCCTGCACGCAGTGCTTCAGATGGTGCAGGACCCGCCCTCCTTCGCACATGCCGCTTGCCGCGATGATGATCATCGGGCCGGGCATGTCGTTCAGGGCCATGGACTCCTCGGGCGTGCCCACGAACGACAGGTTCGGGCAAGACAGCGGGTCCTTGCCGGCGGCCAGCATGGCGCGGGCTTCGTCGTTGTACACCTCGCGGTGCGCGGCGTATATGCGAGTGGCCTTCTGGGACAGCGGGGAGTCGATGAAGACCTTGACTTCGCGCGGCAGCTTGCGCCTCTCCGCAAGCTTGTTGAGATAGTAGATGATCTGCTGCGTGCGCCCCACCGAAAACGCCGGCACCAGAAGCTTCGCGTTGTGCCGGTCTATGTACTTGAGATAGCTCTCGAGCCGCAGCTCCACGTCGTCGGCGGACGGATGGAAGCGGTCGGCATACGTGGACTCGATCAGCAATATGTCAGCGCCGGCAGGGTACTCGTAGTGGCGCAGAATCGGCTGGTTGGGCTGGCCAAGGTCGCCCGAGAAGAGAATCCGGTGGTTGTGCCCGTGGTCCGACTTCACGTCAAGCTGCACAAGCGCCGATCCTAGAATGTGGCCGGCGTTGAAGAACTCGAGCGTCACGCCGCGGCATATCTCGCGCGGCTCGTGCATGTGGGTCGGCACAAACAGCTTCATCAGCGCGTCGACGTCATGTTCGTCGTACAGCGGCTCGAAGAGCTTCTTGCCTTCCCTGCGGCGCCTTTTGTTGATGTATTCGAGGTCGCGCTTCTGCAGGAAGCACGAGTCCCTCAGCATTATGTCGCAGAGGTCCGTCGTGGACTGACGCGCGAACACCCGGCCCCTGAAGCCCTGCCTGACAAGCTGCGGCAGGTTCCCGGAATGGTCGATGTGCGCGTGCGACAGTATCACATAGTCTATCTTGGAAGCGTCAACCGGAAGGTTGCGGTTCTTCTCAAAGGCCTCCTTGCGATGGCCCTGATAGAGACCGCACTCGAGGAGTATCCTCTTGCCGTTCGCCTCGAGAAGATGCATTGACCCCGTCGTCGTCTGCGCCGCGCCGTAGAAGGTTAGCTTCATTGGACTTGTCCTTTCGCCAAAACGCCAGGGCCGCTGGTGCAGCCCGAAACTCAGAGGCCGATCTTGGCCTTCGCCGCCGCCGCGACGCCACCCGCAGCCTCGGCGCCGCTGTGCGACACCGCATTGAGGCCCGGTATCTCCGTCGGGCCTATCCAGCCGGCCTTGACCCCGACAAACCCGTACAGCCAAAGGCTGCCGAGCACGACAAGAGCGATCGCGGCGGCCGAAGGCAGCACGCGGCTGAAAAGCTTCTTGATCATACTGCACCTACCTCCATGTGTTCTCTCCTAGACGTCCGTATTATACCATAACCAGGAACGCGAAATCTACGCCTGAGTGCCGCGAGTCTCGTCCGCCGTCCCCGAACGGACGGTGCGCTCGATCATGTCGGCGACACGCGCGGCGGCGTCCGGCACGGCAAGGGACCGCATCTTGGAGGACATGGCCTCGAGCTTCGCCGGGTTGTCGTACAGATTCAGAAGATACCGGCACAGCTGCCTCGGAGCGAGCTTGGCCTGCACGCCCTCGTCCGCCGCGCCCGCAGAGGCGAACGCCGCCGCGTTGAAGTGCTGATGGTCGCGCACCGCGCTCGGCAGCGGAACCAGCAGCGCCGGCTTGCCGCACGCGGCAAGTTCGAAGCACGTCGACGCACCGGCCCGCGCGATGACCACGTCGGCGGATGCCAGCGCGTCCGCCATCTCCTTCTCGAACGCGTGCACGCGCGAAGGCAGACGCGCCGCCGCATACGATCCGATGACCGGCCCTTCGTCGAGAACCCCGGTCTGATGTATGACGTACAGCGGCCGCACTCCCTCCGCGCCGCCCTGGGAACGACGCTTCTCCAGCTCACGCCAGAACATCGAAAGCGCCGCAACGGCAAGCTCGTTCACGGCGTGGGCACCCTGCGAACCGCCCGTGACGAACACGACGAAGGAGCCGGCCGGGATGAAGCTGAAGCGGCTGCCCGACGCTATGTCGGACCTTATGGGAAGCCCCGTCCTTTCCGTCTTCACATCCGGCAGTCTGGCGGCCGTTCCAGTGAAGCTGGTCGCAACGACGTCCGCAAACCTCGAGAGGAACTCGACCGCCTTCCCAGGCACCGTGTTCGCCTCGTGCAGAAAGACCCGCACGCCGCAGCTCCGAGCCGCCAGCACGGGCGGCAGCGACGAGTAGCAGCCCATGGCCAGCAGGGCGTCGGGCTTGTAGCGCTTCATCTCCTTTCGGCATCTCGCGATGGAGCGGACTATCGCGAACACGTTCCTTGCCGCCAGCTGCCTGGCGCCGGTCGAGAAGACCGGCCCCTTCCAGCGCTTCATGACCGAAGACTCGATGTCCCTTCCGGAGTCCCAGACGACGACCTCGTGCCCGCGCCTGGACATTTCCTCGGCCACGGCAAGTCCGGGAAAGGCGTGCCCGCCAGTGCCACCACATGCAACGACTATCTTCATCACCAGTCCCTCTCGTTGGGCGGAAGCGGCGCCTTGCGCATCCGCGCCCTCTTGTTCGCCTCGTGTTCGTCGTTCCGCTCCTGGGCCTTCTGAAGCACGGCCTCGACCTCGCTGTCCTCCTCCTTCTCCTCTTCCGGCTGTCCCCCTTCGTCCTTCTCCGGCTCCTGCTGCTGAGGTTCTTCCTCCTGCTTCTGGCCCTCGTCGTCCTCGGGCTTCTGCTCGCCAGGATCCTGCTGCTGGTCGTTCTTCTGGTTGTCGTCGCCGCCCTTGTCGCCAGACTGTCCGCTCTGTCCCTGCCCGCCGCCTCCGCCGTCCTTCGGCAAAAGCGAGCGTATCTCGTCGATGATGCCAAGGGCCTTTTCCTGGCTTGGCGGCAGATTCTTCTCGCAGCACTCCATCTGGATCTTCTCCAGCTCCGTCGCAAGCGCGGAAACCTTGGCCTGGGCCTCCGCTGTGAACTGGGGCTTGTTGGTGTCGGCCTGCGCCTGCTGCTCGTACTCGCGCGCCCATGCGGGGAACTTGGCGCGGAAAGCCCTCGTGAAGTCCAAGGCGTCCTGCTGCCACGACCGTCCGTTGAACGCCTCGACGTCCATCCACGCATTCGACTGGCAGACGTGGTCTTCGTCCATCGCCGCAGGCGGCGGCACCGTCAGCTTCATGAACCGGGTGAAGTCGTGCTCGACGTCGCTCATCGTCGAATATGCGCCTCCGTCCAGGTCCGAGAGCTCCATCGCGGCCTTTCTGGTCTTCTCCCGAGCAGTGTCGAGCTGCTGAAGTATCGTTGCGGCCTGCTCCTCGTTCGTCACGGACTGGACAATCGACTCCCTCACCGGTATCCACACGTCCGCCAGCTTCGCCGCCCTGGCGGACAGCGAGTCCGCAAGAGCCACGGCCTTCTGCGCGGCGTTCGTGCGGTACGTCCCCGCCTCCTCCATGAGCTTGCGCGCGTCATGCGTCGCCGAGCGCAGCATCGCGGCCGGGTCCTTGCCCTGCGCGGCCTTCAGCACTGCGCTGACGCGGTCGGCTTCGCGCTTCTCTGCAAGCCCGTCCGTCGCACGGGTGAAGTTCCGCGCCGCACGCGGATCCCCAGGGTTCGCCCGCAGCGCGATCTGCGCGGCGACGGCGGCCTCTTCGCGGTTCCCCCTCTCGTGCTCCAGCTTGGCGACGACCTCCGCCGCCCGCGCGCCATGCGTGCGCGACAGCATCAGCGGCCGCAGCGTCGCAAGCGCGTTCGTGACGTCTCCGACCTCGTACTGCGAAACGCCCCGATTCCATATCTCGCCGTCCGTCAGCGCCTCGTCCGCGGCGGACAGCGGCGGGACGGCGAGCACCACGGCAAGGGCCGCGACGAATATGGACGCGTTCGCTGTCACATCCCCATCTCCGCGCGAATCGCCCTGGCCGCCGCGGCAGGATCGGCCGCGCACAGTATCGGGCGCCCTACGACAAGGTGCGTTGCTCCGTCGCGGACCGCGTCCGCCGGCGTGGCTACGCGCTTCTGGTCCCCGACGTCGCCGCCAGCGGGACGAACCCCGGGCGTCACGAAAAGAGTCCCGCTCGGCAGTTCCGCCGAAAGCGCCCCGACCTCCTTCGGAGAGCAGACCAGGCCGTGCGCACCGCAGGACGTCGCGAACTTCGCCATCGCAAGGACCTGCTCGGCAGGACTGCGCCCCGCGATGCCGACATCTTCGAGATCGGTCCGGTCCAGAGAGGTGAGCACCGTCACGGCGAGAATCCTGGGGCCCCTCTCGCCGAACTCCGCGGCCGCCGCAGCCGCCGCGCCGATCATCGCCCTGCCGCCGACCGAATGGATTGTCATCAGGTCGACCCCAAGCCTGGCTCCCGAGCGGACGGCGCGCTCGACCGTCCGCGGAATGTCGTGGAACTTCAGGTCGAGGAACACCCTCTTCCCGAGATCCTTGACCGCCTTCACCACGTCGGGTCCCTCGGCGGTGAACAGCTCCAGCCCGATCTTGTAGAAGCCGACCGCGTCGCCTATCTCCTTCACCTTCGCCTCGGCCTGCGCACGAGAGTCAACGTCAAGCGCAACTATAAGCTCAGCCATTTCATTCCTCCATCTGATAGTACTGTTTCAAGATTTCCAGCGGCATGAGCCTCTCGACCCTGCCTTCAAGCTCCGGCGCGATGTCGCTGCGGCAGCACGTGAAGAGAACGTCAACCCCGACAAGCGCCGCGACCGACTCTGCGTACTCAAGCGAGTCGAGAACTGTCCCGGCCGTCGTCTGCTGCCCGAGGTTCGTGTTGTTCACGAGCCCCGTAAACCTGAGCCCGCACGCCTCCTCGATCTCCCTGAGCACCTCGGCCGCGTCTTCGGGCCTCCGCGTCAGCGGACGCGAGGCGTTGACGACGCCGACCATCTCGTAGTCGCCGCCCGCCCGGATGTCGTCGACATACCGGCCAAGCGCAAGGGCGCCTCGGTCGTCGCCGCCGATGTCCATCACGACGCGCCCCGCATCGCATTCCCCCGAGACCGCAAGGGAGTATATCTCCTTCGGCATCGCGGGGAAGTCCACGTTGGAGTTCGCGAATTCGGACACGACCAGCCCGATGCCCTCGCGCAGAAGCTCGTCCGCGAAGTCCTTTGTCCTGAAGTACGGATTCACGATGTCCAGGTCGGCTATCGTGACCGGACCGGAGCCGAGACGCCTCAGGCGCCGCGCATAGTTGAGCGCGACGTTGGTCTTGCCGCTGCCGTAATGGCCGGCGAACAGCGTGATGCGTCTCGGTTCAGGCAGTGTCACTTCGCCGCGCGCGCCTTCTTGCGGGCCTCGACTATCGTGTAGTACTTCACGAGCATGTTGTCGACGTAGTCCGGATCCTCCTTGCCCGCCTTCATCCAGTCGAGGTACATCCGCACGACCTGGCTGAAGTGCGCCTCGTGCCCGATGTCGTACTCGGAAGGATACGTGATGCGCCAGACGCCCTTCTCGTCGGTGGCGACGGCGGCGACGCCAGCCCACTTGCCGCGGACCTTCGCAAGCGCCGCCTCGAGAGCCGCGCCCGTCGCGGCTACGTCGCCGCGCGCCTTCACGTACAGAACGGGCTTGTAGCCCTCGTCCGCGCCCTGGCGTATGACAAGCTCGGCCTTGCTGCCGCGCATGATCGAGTAGTGCGTGTCGCCGGTGCCCTTGGGCGCCATGAAGTTCCAGACGACCGACACCTTGCAGTTGACGCCCCTGAGACGCCAAACGAACTCGCCGTTCGCCTCGCAGTCAAACGGCTCCGCGACTGTCCCGCCGGTCGACATCTTGAACTGCTCTGGCGTTATGCGCGTCGCCCACGTCTTAGCGGAGACGACCTCGACGTCGGACTTCGCGAGCTTCTCCCCGGGGAAGGTCTCCCACTGCACAAGGTCCACGAGGTGCGTCGTCACGTCCGTTATGCCCTCGCCCTGCACCTTGGTGTCGTAGTACCATTCCGGACGCCTGAGCGGCGCGCCGTTCACGAGCTTGCAGAAGTGGTGCACGGAGACCTTCGTCACGGCGGGATCCTCGGGCGTGCCCTTCTCCTGCTCTCCGTACAGCCCCTTGTCCATCGCAAGCGAGCGCTGGAGAATCGTCGTGATCTCGTTGCGCTCCGTCATGATGTCCGCGAAGAACAGGCCCTTCTCCTGCGCAAGACGGGCAGCCTTCTCGGTCTTTGCGAAGACCTCGGGCGTGATCGCCATCGGCTTGTCGGAAAGGACGTTGCACCCGGCCTCGACCGCGGCGAGCGCATAGTCGCCCTTCCTGTTGTTCTTGCCGGCGAGTATCACGACCGGCCTCTCCCCGAGATCCCCGCCCTTTGCCGCCGCCTCGAACTTCTCAAGGTAGTCGGAGCCGCGGTACACGTCCTCCTTCCACGAGGTCGGGGACGCCGCGCGCGAGTTGAAGTTGTCGATCAGCTTGAGGTGGCTTTCAAGCTCCGCTCCGGCAGGCGCGAACACCTTGACCGTCGGAGAGACCTCCGGATACGACCTGTTCTGGACGAGCGAGGCGTGGAAATGCCCCGGGTCGAGGGTTACGAGCTGAATGGCTGCGAGTATCACCGAATGCATGGCTGTGCCTCCTTGATCATGCGAAATGTCCCGTCATCCTACTTCAGACGGCCAGTGTAGGCCTCGACGCCTGAATTGTCGACCACGTACTTGAAGAACTTCTTCACCGCCTCGCCGCGAGCGCCCTCCCACGGACGAGGCCCGCCGCTGTACTGGCACGCCCAGAGGTTGAGCTCCTTGCGGTGCCAGTTCACGGAGCAGTTCGTGCCCCAGGCGCCGCCATGGCCGAACCACGCGGTGTCGCTGTCCTCCTCGAGCGCGTTGAGCCCAAGCGAGTAGCCGCCCAGGCCCTTCGGACGCGACGAGACGGCGAGCAGGTTCTTGACCGTTTCCTCCTTGAGTATCCTCACTCCGTTGTCGCCGACGCCCAGGTTCATGAGCATGCCGTAGAACTTGAGCTGGTCGCGCGCCGTCGTCCAGAGCCCAGCGCCCGCGGACGCGAACACTCGGTCGTCGTTGTAGGGACGCTGCATCCAGTCGGCCTGCATCTTCCACTTGGCCTTCTGACCGCCCTTGACGTCGTACAGCTCGATCTTCCTCGTGAGCTGCTCGTCGGTCGGCCAGAAGCCGGTGGCGGACATGCCGAGGGGATCCAGGACGCGCTCCTTGAGAAACGTCTCCCAGCGCTTGCCAGTCACGACCTCCACGACCGCCGCGCCGATGTCGATGCCGACGTTGGAGTACCTGACCTTCGTGCCCGGCTCGAACAGGATCGGCTGGGACGCGGCGGTCGCGGCGACGCTCCTGAGCGGCATGCGGCGCGACCATCCGCCCATCGCCTGGCCGTTCGGCAGCTCGAACGGAAAGCCGCCGGTGTGGTTCATGACCATGCGCACTGTAAGCTCGTTCCTGGCCTTCTCGAGCGTGATGACGTCGTTCGTCTCGGAAGCCTTCACCCAGAGCGTCTTGAACTCGGGCAGGTACTTCGACACGGGGTCGTCAAGCGAGATCTTGCCCTCCTCGACAAGCATCGCGATAGTGACGCCGCAGAAGCCCTTCGTCTGCGAGCACTGCATGAACGGGTCGTCGATGGTGACCGGGCGCTTCGCGTCCACGTCGGCGTAGCCCACGCACGCGATCTCTCTCATCCCGCCCTTCATGAACACGCTGACCGCCCCGGGCAGCTCGCCCGAGTCGACGTACTTCTGAAGCGCATCCCTGGCGAACGTCGTGCCGGAGTCCCTGATTTCCGCCTCAGCCCCGAAGGTCTGCAGCGCCGCGGCGGCGGCAGCCGCCAATATCGCGAGTTTCGTCATTGCCGTGTTTCCTTTCATTTGCAAAAGCCCTTGGCGTCGAGGAACTCGCCAATGCGGTCAAGCCACGTGTAGCTGCCCGTACCCGGCGACGCCTTGCGCTGGAAGCAGTGCGGCCTCAGCACGAGCGTGTGCAGCTCGCCCTGGATGCCCATGCGCCTGAGCTGCTCCCAGGTCTTCACCGAGTTCATCGCGGCCCATCCGTCCGCATCGCCGTGGATGAAGAGCATGGGCGGAGTCGCGAGGTCGAACGAGAACTCCGGGACAAGCCTTGCGGAATCGGCGTTGCCGCCTGTCGTGTTGTTCCTGTCGGCGCCGTCGGTGAGCGCGTAGGCAGGGTAGATCGCAACGGCCCACTGCACGTTGCAGGGCAACTTGTCGATTGCGTCGATGTCGAGATACGAGCGGTGCTTCGAGCTCGTCGCGCCCATGAGCGTCAGATGGCCGCCGGCGGAAGAGCCCATTATGCCGATGCGGTCCGGGTCAAGCCCGCGCGACGGCGCCTCGCTGCGCACTATGCGTATCGCGCGCTGCAGGTCCTGCCACGCCGTCGTGTGCTTCGCAAGCCCGCCGAGAGGACGCGGAGTGCGGTACTTCATCGTCACGACCGTCATGCCGCGCGCGTTCAGGTAGCGGCGCGCCGGAGCGACCTCGAAGCCGTCGGGGCTGTTGCTCATGTAGCTGCCGCCGGAGTAGATGATCTGTATCGCCTTCGTCTTGAGCTCCTTCGGCATGTGCCACTCTATGTACGGCGTGCACTGGTTCGTCTGCGCGTCGGGCATCTTGCCCTCCGGCCAGATCGCGGCCTTCGAGTGCGACGCGCGGTCGCCGTCGGAGGCGAAGCGCTCCATCAGATCCGCATCGGGCGCCACGGGCCCGAGAAAGCCCATCTGCCGCATGAACTCGACGGCGCGGTCGAAGCCGATCGCCATGTGCGGCTTGTCCGGGTAGAGATGGAGCTCCGCCGGCACCTTCTTCTCGCGCAGACGGCGGTAGACGAGCGTGGACGCCATCGGCGAATACTTGTCCTCTCCGCCGTGCGACATCCACATCGGGCAGGTCTTCTCGTCGAACTTGAAGACGGAGTCGAGCTTCACGTCGACCGCGTCGCCGACACGCGAGTTGGGCGTCCCTATGCCGTCCGTGAGTGCAAAGGCGATCGCAAACGTGCAGGCCCAGTTTATGTGGCACGGCGTCGAGTCGACTTCGTCCACCGGCGCGTAGGCCGGCGTCTGCGAGCTGGTCGCCAGAAGCGTGGAGAGATGCGAGCCGGCCGACATCGACATCGTTCCGATCTTCTCCGCGCTGAAGCCCCTCTTCTCCGCGTCACGCCTCACGAGGCGCACCGCGCGCTGGCCGTCCTCCCACGCGCTCTGCCATATTGCGATGCCGTTCGGACGCGGAGTGCGGTAGACGAGCTTGACGCAAGTGACGCCGAGGGCGGACAGCTTCTTGTGCCACTCCTCCACGAGCTTGCCGTCGCAGCAGTTGTAGTAGCCGCCGCCGGAGATGAGGATCATGCACGCGTCGGTCTTCCCCTCCGCCGCCGGCGCATCGTACCACTCGATGTACGGCCTGCGCCACTCGTCGGGATTGAAGCCCTCGGCCTTGCTTTCGTCGGTCATCGCGGCGATCTGGTGCGGCTGCGCGTCAGGCATCCTGCCTTCCGGCCACAGGTACACCTTCTCGCCGCCGAACGACGCCAGGCCCGCCGCAAAGGCGAATGCCGCGGCGACGACGAACTGCACGTGACTCTCTCTCATTGTCTTTGTCCTCCGATTCTCCGTTTTGTCCATTTCACATCTTCGGTCAGCCCTTGAGCGCAAGCCGCACCAGCGTCTCGGTGTCGCGCACGTCGGGATTGGACGCGACGACCTTGCTAACCATCTTGTTCGCGGACTCGTCGCTGAACCCGAGGGCCGTAAGCGCCAGCACCGCGTCGTGCAGCGCGGGAGCCGCCGCGTCCTTGCCGCGCCCTCCGGACGACGCAAGCGCCTCGATCGCGTTCACCCTGTCCTTGAGCTCCACGCATATCTTCTCGGCGGTCTTCTTGCCCACGCCCTTTATGGAGGATATGCGCTTTGCGTTCCCGCTCGCTATGGCAAGCGACAGCTCGCCGATGGACGAGCCGGAAAGTATCGCCAGCGCGATCTTCGGCCCCACGCCGCTCACGAGCGTGAGCTTCTGGAACATCTCGCGCTCCGCCTGCGTCGCGAACCCGAAAAGGACCTCGTCGTCCTCCCTGACGCAGTGCCAGGCGAGGAGCTTGGCCTCCTCGCCTTCCTTCGGCAGCCTCTCGAACGTTGATACCGGTATCAGCAGCTCGTAGCCGACTCCGCCAGCCTCGACGACCGCGCGGCCGACGTCCTTCTCGACCAGTGTGCCCCTGACGTACGCTATCATGCGAAGAGCTTCGAGAGCTTCTCCAGCTGCGCGACCTTTTCCCTGTTCTCGGCGAGCTTGCGCCTCGCCTCCGCCACGACGGCCTCGGGCGCGTGCGCGACGAAGTTCTCGTTCGCGAGCTTCGCCTCGCTCGCCTTGATGAACCCGCCGATCTTCGCCAGCTCCGCCGCGATGCGCTTCGCCTCGGCCGCCTTGTCGACCAGTCCCTCGAGAGAGAGGTAGACCGTGCCGAACGACGTGATCTTCGACGGCATGGCGAGGTCGGAGCCCGCGGCGACGAACTCCACGGCCTCGGCGCGCATCGCGCGCTTCAGCGACTCGGCCTCCGCCTTCGCCTTCGGGTCGTCTGTCGCGATCGTCGCCTTCACGAAGGCGGACGGCGCGACCTTGTACTCGGCGCGGAGGGCGCGCAGCGCCGTGATGGCCTCGCGCTTCGCGTTCACGAAATCGTACGTCTCCTGCGACAGGCCCCACGCCGCCTTCTCCTCGTCGGAATAGCCGGTCGGGAACTTCGCGCGCATGATCGTCTCGCCGTCCTTGAGGTAGCCGAGCTGGTGCGCGACCTCCTCGGTGATGAACGGCATGTACGGGTGCAGAAGCCGGAGCGCCTTCCAGAACACGTCGCGGAGAATCGCGAAGGCGCGCTTCTTGTCGGGCGCGTCCTTCGCGTACTCGACGTACCAGTCGCAGATCTGCGTCCAGAAGAAGTCGTACACCGCAAGCGCGCCGTCCTGGATGCGGTAGCTCTCCAGAATGTCGTTCACCTTGCGGCACGCGATGTCAGTCGCCCAGAGTATGTGCTTCTCGTCGCTTGTGAGGTCCCGGCCGAACGCCGCAAGGCCGTCGGGCGCGCCGCCCCCGGCCTCGCCGCCGCCCATCATCTCCATGAAGCGCGCGGCGTTCCATATCTTCGTGCAGAAGTTGCGCCCGATCTCGAACTTCTCCTTGCTCACCTTCGAGTCGCAGTCCAGCGACGTGATGAGCGCAATGGAGAAGCGGAGCGCGTCCGCCGAGTACGCGTCGATGAGCTCGAGCGGATCGAGCGAGTTGCCGAGGCTCTTCGACATCTTCCTGCCCTGGGCGTCGCGAACGATGCCGTGTATCACGATGTTCCTGAACGGCGGCCTGCCCATGAAGTGTATGCCGGCCATCATCATCCTCGCGACCCAGAAGAATATGATGTCCTGCGCCGTCACAAGGTCTGTCGTCGGATAGTAGTAGTCGAGGTCCTTCGTCTTCTCGGGCCAGCCGAGAGTGGAGAACGGCCACAGCCACGAGCTGAACCAGGTGTCCAGCACGTCGGGATCCTGCTCTAGGTCGGCCGCAGTGACGTTCGGGTCGATGGCCTTCGCCTTTTCGAGGGCGAGCTCCGGGGTCTCGGCCACGACGAGCTTGCCGTCGCCGAAGTAGTAGGCGGGAATCCTGTGGCCCCACCACAGCTGACGGGAGATGCACCAGTCCTGGATGTTCTCCATCCAGTTGAAGTAGATCTTCGACCAGCGGTCCGGCACGAACCTGACCTCGCCGGACTTCACCGCCGCGATTGCGGGCTCGGCGAGAGGCTTCATCCTGACGAACCACTGCTTGGAGAGACGAGACTCCACGACTTCATGGCAACGGTAGCAGTGGCCGACCTGGTTGTCGTAGTCCTCGATATGGTCCAGGTAGCCGCCGGACTCAAGGTCCGCGACAAGCGCCTTGCGGCACTCGAACCTGTCCATCCCCGCATACTTCGCGCCGGCGAGCTCGTTCATGTGCCCGTCGTCGGTCATGATGTTGATCTCCTCAAGGCCGTGGCGCTTGCCGACGAGGAAGTCGTTGGGGTCGTGCGCCGGAGTGATCTTCACGATGCCGGTGCCGAACTCCCTCTCGACGTAGTCGTCGCTGATGACGGGTATCTCGCGCCCGGTGAGCGGCAGAATCACCTTCTTGCCGACAAGATGCGCATAGCGCTCGTCCTTCGGGTTCACCGCGACCGCCGTGTCGCCCGGCAGCGTCTCCGGACGCGTCGTCGCCACCATTATGTAGTCCTTGTACGGCTCGCCCGCCGCGCCCTTCTCGCTGCCGACGACCGGATACCTCACGTACCAGAGGTTGCCGTGGTGCGCCTCGTGCTCGACTTCGTCGTTCGCCAGCGCGGTTCCGCACCTCGGGCACCAGTTGACGATGTAGTTGCCCTTGTAGACGAGGCCCTCGTCGTAGAGCCTGGTGAAGACCTTGGCGACGGCCTTGGAGCATCCCTCGTCGAACGTGAAGCGCTCCCTCTGCCAGTCAGTGGAGTTGCCGAGCATGCGCTGCTGGTGGACGATCGTGCCGCCGTACTGCTTCTTCCACTCCCACACGCGCTCCACAAAAGCCTCGCGCCCGAGGTCCTGACGGCGCTTGCCCTCCTTCTTGAGGGCCTTCTCGACCACGTTCTGGGTCGCAATGCCCGCATGGTCCGTGCCAGGCAGCCAGAGCGTGTTGCGCCCCTGCATCCTGCGCCAGCGGACGAGAATGTCCTGAATCGTCTGGTTGAGGGCATGGCCCATGTGGAGAATGCCCGTCACGTTCGGCGGCGGAATGACGACGGAATACGGCTCGCCCTTGCCTGGCTCGTCATGAAAACAGCCGTTGTTCTCCCATATCGGATACCATTTGGCCTCTGCGGCCTTCGCGTCGTAGTGCTTGTCCATAGTCTTGTGCTTTTGTTCGTCTCCTGCAGGACGGCTCGCGCACGCCCTAAAAGATTGAGGATATATTATATCAAAAAATACGGCTCCCGTGACTCCGGAGAGCCCTTGACGCGGAAAAAACCGGGTTATGGTATACTATCCGCTCCGAAAGTTGGAAAAATAGCGCGTCAAAGCCGTCCGAGGAAGCGGATAGCCCGGTAACGAGCGCGGCAAGAGGCAGAAGGAGGTCGTTGGTGTTGGAAGGAGTCACTCGCAGGGAATGGGAGCGGTGGGAGAGCGCGGAGCGCTGCTACCGCGAGCATCCGTCGTTCTACCGCTTCAGGCTCGCGCTGCTGCTGGCGGAAGGCGCCGTGGTCGGACTCCTGCTGTTCGCCGTTCTCGCCTGGCTTGTGGCGCTCTGCGTCATGGAGCCGCTGGAGCATGTCCGGCTCATCTCGTTCCTCGTGATCAACCTCGTCGTCACGGCAAGCGCTTATTACATCATCATTACTCATAGGTCATGGACCGGGCTTCCGGAGCTTCGCGCCGAGGACTGGCCGCGCCTCCACGAACTCGTCCGCGAGACGGCCGATGCCGTCGGAGCGCCGCGCATCCACCGAATCTTTCTCGTCCCGGACGAATTCAACGCCTCCGTGTCGTCCGCGTTCCCGCTAGTCCCCTGCCTCCGCAGCAACGTGCTTATGCTCGGCTTCCCGCTTCTCGTCGCGTTTGGCGAGCGCGGCCTGCGCGGCGTCCTTGCGCACGAGCTCGGACACATTGCGCACAGCGACACCGTCCATTTCGGCGCGCTTCGGCACGTCCACGTATTCTGGAGCTCCGTCCAGCTCGGCGTCTTTACCTGGGCCCTGGGGCCCTGGCGCCGCTCCTATCTGCGCCGTCTCGACCGCCTGGTGTCTCCGGTGGCGCGCGAACGCGAACTCGCGGCCGACCGCTCGGTTGCGCAGCTCTACGGCGAGGAGACGCTGCGCGAGGTGCTGGTCACGCTGAAGCTGCGCGGCGCCGACGCCGACATGGATGAAATCATGCGTCCCATCGCCGTTTCCGAAAACGGCGCCAAGGCTTCGCCTGCGGAGGCAATCCGCGCCGCGATGCGCCGCAGGATTCCGGCGGACGAGGCGCGTCGTCGGCTTGAACGCGACCTGCGCTCGATTGTTCCGCCGATGGAGGAGCATCCGCCGCTTGCGGTGCGCGCAGGCACGACCGACGTCAACGCGCTTGTGCCATTTGCCTCCGCGCCGCAGGACGCATTCGAGAGCATCTTCGGCTCCGCCGGCGCGCTTGACGGCGAAGTTGACAAGCTGATGCGCCCCGCAGTCGACGAGATGGCCAAGTCGATCAAGGAATCGCGCGAGAGGAACGAGAAGTATATCGAATCCCTGCCCAAGGACGGCTCGGCGACTCCGGACGAGATCCTGGACCGCGCCATGGCCCTCAACGCCCTTGGACGCAAGGACGAGGCGATTGCCGCCGTGCGCGCAGGTCGCGCCGCGCATCCCGACAACGCCGCGATCGAGACGGCGGAACTCTGCTACGAGCTTCCGAAGGCGGCGTCCGCCGAGGATGCCTCGCCAATCGCGGACCGCCTTGAGCAGCTGATAGAGAAGGATCCGATGATGCGGCTCTGGGCCGAAGGCGCCTTGTTCTGCCACTTCCTCGAAATCGGGGCGGTGGACCGCATAAAGGACCTCCTGGACCTGCGCCAGCACGGAGAGAAGGCTCTTATGCGCCGGCTCAATGCGAAGCTCAAGCCGAAGGACAACATCCAGGCCTGCCCGATGTCCGATGGCGAGCGGGAGGAGCTGAAGCAGGTGCTGTCCAAGCATGGACGGGCGGTGAAGGAGGTCTACGTCGTCCGTAGAATATACGAGGGCACCGGAACGTCGACGTACTATCTGGTGCTTCGCTGGCGCCGATTCACCTTGTGCAATTCGCATGAAATAATCGCGGAAATCGACGAGGCTTGCGACGGATTTGGCGCAATTGAGGGAACTAAGGCTCTGTTCCGCCGCTTCGCCGAACTCGGCATCGAGCCGATACACGTCCCGAGGAAGCCCGTCAAGTCGGACAGCTAGCGGACAATTCGGCTTTATGTTTTCCTGCCGCAAAAGTGATTTAGGCGGGATTTTACAATAGCCGTGTAGAACATGTAGACGGTGGTCGGGCCTCTAATGCGACTGCCACCCGCTCCGCCACAGACAATTGCCATGGCTGCAATAGCCGCGCTCCCGCCCCTTCGGTCCCTTACGTCCCTTAAATCCCTTTCCCGAACCCACTCGAATCGCACCCTGCGACGTGCGCCTGTCACACCCTGCCGCCGACACGAACACGCCTACTTCGCAGGCTTCACGAACAAGAGTGCTTGCGACAACATTCCCAAAACGGTTCGGCCGCGGAAATCCCAACCGGACACGCCTACCAACCACCAACTATCAACTAATCACTAACCACTAGCAACTAATCACCACTCCCACCTAATCGCACAGCGCAACCCAAAAACCGCTATTTTGAGAGCAAAAACAGCCCCCAAAGCCCCCTTTCGCGGCACCCATACACCCTAGGCCAAACAGGCGTACACCCTCGGACAACGACTTGTACGGGGCAAGGAACCGCGCAACACTAAGCAGACGCCCTCCAAAGGCATGCAGACAGGGGGCTATTGCTCTTTCTCTTCACACGGCAGAAGCGTCAGGCCTTTCAAACACTTCCTCTCGGCTCCCTTTTCAGGAACGCCAGCCGATTTGACCATGGCACGATTCCCTTCCGGCGCGGAGTTTCCTTTCTCCCCGCCAGAAGAATCAGGCTTCTCGTCCAAGTACACCATATAGGCATAGTTCGTGGCAAGAATTCCATCTGGCCTTGAGCGAGAATCTTTCTTCAGTAAAAGCCGGAATCCCTTATGCGCCACATCTCCTT